>Ga0209643_1001559_pt1 | contig 20419 bp, 16 predicted proteins | sample AutmiccBRH37_all_FD_187383 | JGI IMG/M metagenome (GOLD analysis project Ga0209643, IMG submission 187383) | Deep subsurface microbial communities from Mt. Terri, Switzerland - Autotrophic microbial communities BRH/37_all (SPAdes) (version 2) | ecosystem: Environmental > Aquatic > Deep... | reverse complement strand
CACCCTGCAGGACCTGGCCGCCGCCGTCGCCGCCTTCGAGGGCTGCCCCCTGCGCGGCCTGGGCGCGACCCAATCGGTGTTCGGGCGCGGCGATCCCAAGGCGGCGGTCCTGGTGATCGGCGAGGGTCCGGGCGCCGAGGAGGACCGGCTGGGCCAGCCCTTCGTCGGCAAGGCGGGAAAACTGCTGGACCGGATGCTGGCGGCGGCGGGCCTGATCGACAAGGTCTTCATCACCAACACGGTCTTCTGGCGCCCGCCCGGCAATCGAACCCCCACCCCGCAGGAACAGGCGGTCTGCGCCCCCTTCGTCGAACGGGCCTTCGCCCTGCTCCAGCCCAAGGCCGTGCTGCTGCTGGGCGCGGCCTCGGCCAAGTCGGTGCTTCAGACCGACGAGGGGGTCATGAAGTTGCGGGGTCAGTGGAAAGAATGGCGTCTGGCCGAAGGGGCGGTGTCCGCGCCGGTCATGCCGACCCTGCATCCGGCCTTCCTGTTGCGCCAGCCCCAGGCCAAGCGTCAGGTCTGGGCCGATCTGCTGGCCTTGTCGGCGCGACTGGACGGTTCAGGTTGAGGTCTGTGCCAGTTTGAGGCATGCTGATCGTTTGACGACCAACGCCAAACGATCCCCGCCTGACGAGAACGGGCAGGGCGACGCCAACGGGGCCGCCGCGTATGTATTTGTTTCGCCGGGCATGTCTTGCCTCGACCCTGATTGTCGCGCTCGCCTCGGCGGGCTCTGTCCTGGCCGAGACGTCCTATGAGGGAATGTCCGGCGCCGCGTCGGGTTCCGTCCGCCCCACGGCCTTGAGTTCGGCGGACCGCCTGTCCTACACCACCGCCTTCGACGCCCTGAGACGGGGCGATCTCGACGCCGCCCGCGCTTCGGCCCGCCAGGCCCAGGACCGGGTGCTGCTGGGCCAGGTCGAGTTCGAAAGTCTGTTCCATCCCGACCACGTCGCAACCTATGACGAACTGAGCGCCTGGCTCCAGACCTATTCCGACCTGCCCTGCGCCGACCGGGTCTACGCCCTGGCCCTGCGGCGGCGTCCCGACGGGGCGCCGGAACCGGTCAGGCCGGGCGGCCTGCTGGGCCGGACCTGGAACAGCGTGGTTTCCGCCGTCGCCGGCGGTCCCGCCGTGGACCCGATGAAGGCCGCGCGCATCGCCTATAATAATGACGATCTGACCGGGGCCTCGGCCATGGGCCGCGAGATCGGCGACTGGTGGACGGTGGGCCTGGCCGAGTGGCGGCTGGGCCAGTTCCATGAATCCTTCGCCGCCTTCGAACGGGTCGCCAATGATCCGACCGAGGATGCCTGGGTCCGCGCCGGCGCCGCCTTCTGGACCGCCCGGGCCGCCGCCCGGTCGGGACGCCAGGACCGGGTCGGAGACTATCTGCGCCTGTCGGCCCATTGGCCGGCGACCTTCTATGGCCAGATCGCCCTGCGGCAGTTGGGCGAGGATCCCGCGATCGATAATCTGGGACCCCGCGCCTATCAGGCCGGGCCGCGCCTGCAGCGCGCCGTCTATGTGCCCGAGGGCGCCGGGGTCGAGGCGAACGAACTGGAAGCCTTTGTCCAGAGCGACGCCCGCGCCAAGCGCACCGTCGCCTATTACGAGGTCGGCCGACGCGTCGAGGGCGAGAACGAACTGCGCTCGGGCCTGCGCACCGCAGTCGGCGACGCCGCGCGGATGTGGACGGCGCTGGCGCGGGTGATGATGCCGGGAAGTGGAGAAGCGGCGACACGGATCGACGCCACCCGCTTCCCCATGCCGGTGCTGGAGCCGGAAGGCGGCTTCGTCATCGAGAAGGCACTGGTCTACGCCCTGGCGCGCAAGGAGACCGACTTCAATCCGGACGCCCGCTCGGGCGCCGGCGCCTATGGGCTGATGCAGGTGATGCCGACGACGGCGGCCGAGATGACCGGCGACCGGAGCTTCGTCACCGATCCGACCAAGCTGCTGGTTCCCGCCGTCAACATGCGGCTGGGTCAGGCCTATATAAACCGGATGCTGCAACTGCCGGCCTTCCAGGGCGACCTGCTGCGGGCCGTGGCTTCGTACAACGCTGGACCGGGGCCGATGCTGGCGGCGGTGCGCAAACTGGGTCCGGACGCCGATCCGCTGCTGCTGATCGAGACGATCGACGTGCCCCAGGCGCGCGACTATGTGGAAAAGGTCGTGGCCAGCTACTGGATCTACCAGCGCATGTTCGGCGGGCCGCTGAACACCCTGGACGCCCTGGCGTCAGGCGCGCAACGGGTCCCGATCTCGCTGGACTATGTCCCGCCGGTCCCCGTCGCCGAACCCGTACTGGTCGCCCAGGCGACCGCGGTCGCCGGCGAACAATAGGGCTTTAGAAGATCGCGGTAAGCAGCACCGCCCAGAAGGCGGCGCTGACGACGGCGGCGAGGCCGTAGCCCGTCACCGGATTGATCAGTCGCGACGGGACAACCTTGACCGAAGCCTTCTCGGCCGGGGTCGTATCGATAGCCGAAGCACGCATTTGTCTTCCTCCCGGCGGAACATCGGTTCCGTGTGTGATCCACGGATAACGACGTCAGCTTAATGCAGGGTGCGCGGGATTGGTTTCTTGTGCGTTAAGCCCCGGCCTGGGTTTCCCAGAGACGGAAATCGGGCTGGGCCAGGAGGGCGGCCATATAGGTCGAGGCGGTTCCATCGTCGCCGTGATCGGCCAGATCGACCTGGAAATGGCGCAGGCGCGCGGCCACCGGCGTGAAGAAGGCGTCGGCGATCGACCAGTCGCCGAACAGCCAGGGTCCGTCCGCCCCGAACCGGCGCCGCATCTGGCCGAACAGGGTCACCAGCCGAGCCAGATCGCGATCCAGGGCGGGGTCGGACGGAGTCTCGGAACGGGCGTCGCCCACCATCGGCCGGTTCGGCCCCGTGCCGCAGAAGGTCCGCAACGCCGAAAAGCCCGAATGCATCTCGGCCGTCGCCGACCGGGCCAGGGCGCGAACCATCGGATCGGCAGGCCACATGCGGGCCTCGGGATAATGTTCGTTCGCCCATTCGGCGATGGCCAGGGTGTCCCAGATGAGTTCGCCGTCCACCTTCAGGACGGGGACGAACCCGGACGGCGAAATTTCCCGCAGCGCCGCCTTCTGCGCCTCGGTCTCGTAGCGCGCGTCGATCACGGCGAAGTCCGCCCAGGTCCGCTTCATCACGAGCCAACCCCGCAGGGACCAGGTCGAATAGGTGCGGGGTCCGATGATCAGTTCCATGTCCGCTCACTGCTTCAATCCTAAAAGACGCTGTCCAGTAGCCTTATCGAGGCAAGCCTGGCCAAAGCGTCCATGGGCTTCCCAGCCCCAGAGCCAACCGCGCACCCACCAGGCAGAGGACGACCAAGATCAAAGCGCCGGTAGCTGTCAAATCCTGTTTGACGAACGATAGACGTTCTCGCCTTTGGCCAAAATGTACAAAGAGGTATCGCGATACTTCCGCAAGAAACATCGCGGCGATCGCGCCCGCGAAGCCTGCCCGTCCGTAGCCGAACCATAGGCCACCGCCCAGGATGCTGAATCGCAAGACATTGGCCCCACTCTCATAGGCGGGGCGACCAGCGCCGAGCAGCAGCGCTTCGTTGAAGTTGGAGAGGATCGAAATCCACGTCCCAAACAACAGCAGGGAGAGCATCCACCCCGCCTCGGCATAGCGATGATCATACAGGATCGAGATTGCCCAGTCCGCCGTCGAAATTCCGACGCCGATGACGGTGGCGGCGAGAAGCACAAGCTTCAGCCGCGACGGCGCCACGTTGTGGATCATGTCATCATCGCCCCGTGATTTCGCGTCCGCCAGCATCGGGAAGATGATCTGAAATCCAAGGCGGCGCGCCATCGTCGCCGGAATATCCGCCATCGTCCGAGCGAGACCGTACATGCCCAACAGGGCCAAGGGCGCCGCCTTGCCGAGCAACAGGCGGTCCAAGTTGGACGCCATAAACATGATGATTGAAGACACCATGATCCAGCCGCCAAACTGCAGTATTTGGCGCGAATAGCCTCTGTCAATCATGAACCTGTGTTTGGGATGAGGCAGCCTGTAGCTTAATGCCGATCTGATCGCTATTGAACAAATCGTGCCTATCAAAAGCCCCCATACGTTCGGCATAGCTAAAACAACGCATATCGTGATAACGAAGCCTAATATCTCCGCAGAGAACTCAAACATCGTCCTCCGTTTTACTTCAAGTTGCCTTACCGCTAGAAATACAGATGTCGATTGAAGCGATAGCATGAATGGTGAGAACGATATCATTAAAAATATCCTGACATCGATGTCGTAAAATGAAGACAGAACGGGAGATATAGATAGAAACACGAGAGAAAGTATAGCCCCTCGTATTATCTGCATTGTCCAAGCAGTATTGAAAAACGCCGGATCAGACCCATGCCGGTTTCTAACAATGTTTTGCTCTACTCCGATATCAGCAAGCAACTCGACCCCGAGCCTCATGGCGCTGACGACAACCATTATACCGAAAACGCTTGGTTCGAGAATTCTTGTCAGGATGACATTGGCGGCGAAGCGGAACCCGAATGTGGAGGCGAAATTCGCCATTGACCAGAAGAAGCGCCCGACGAGGAGCGATCGGGCAGCGCTCATTTCGTCGTCTCCGACCCGGTCAACTCAAGCGAAGCGAGAGGCTGGTTCGGCGGGACGCGGCGATAAAAACAACTGAGGATCACCGCCATGGCACTGACGTTCCAAGAGGCCAAAGAATAGAAGCCTAGTTTCAGCGACCGTCGACGGAATGTCAGGAAGGCCAATGGAGCGGCGACAAGGGCAGCGAGCGCCAGCAACTGTCCCGTGACCAGGCAAGCAAGCAGCAAGACCCACCAAAAATCCACCGCCGCAACGACCCGGTAGTGGGCCAGCCGTCGCAGCACCAACGGCAGGTGTTTACGCCCCAAGGCCGCGCGCAACACCTCCCCTGGCGAACCTGAATACCCTGACCTGAAGCGTTTCCACAGAAGCCGGTAGCCGTCCATCTGATGACCGTAGTGATCCACAGCAGGGTGATCGATCCGCGCCAGCTTCCATCCCTCGGCCTGAAGGCGGGCAGCCAGTTCGAATTCCTCGAATGCGTGCAGATTTCGATCGGCGAACCAGCCCACCTGGCGAACAGCCTCCGCGCGATAAAGTCCGCCGCAGTCCAGTCGATCCACAACACCGGGCAGCCAGTTCCGATCGCGGGCGACGGTCGTCGCACGGATCTGGAATTCATGGGCTTCCGTATTCATTTCGCGCACCCGACCGCCGACAGCCGCTACGCCGGGGTTCTGCTCCAGAAAGGCCACGCCCGCTCTAAGGAAGTGGGGATCCAGCACCATGTCGCCGTCCAGCAGATAGAAATAATCGCCACGGGCATGCTGGAAGGCCAACTGAGCCCCCGCGCCGCAACAGCGCTCGGCTGTATTCGTCAGTTGCACAACGCGCACAGGAAATCCGGCGGCGATCTCCAGCGTACGGTCCGTCGAACCGCTGTCAGCCAGAACCACCTCTCCGCCCAAGGGCTCTACCGCTGCTAAGGCGCTGGCCAACGCAGCACCAATATGTCGCTCTTCGTTCAGCGCCTTGATGCCGACGGTGATCCTAACGCCGACACCTTCACCGGAGGCATCTAAAACCCGCCCGTTCATAGACATATGCCTCCGCACCCCCGGCCGCGACCACGCAACCTCCTCTTCGCACGACCGGAACTTTTCACACACCCCATCCTTCGATGCGGACGAATATTTCACAACGCATATCAAACAGGTATTGAAGCCTGTGTTTGGGGGGATCTAGTTTGTCGCCAGTCGCTTATCGGTCCGACATCGATGGGCTGCGCGCCATAGCCGTGCTCGCCGTCGTACTCTACCATTTCGGTGTGACAGCCCTGTCCGGCGGCTTCGTCGGGGTCGATGTCTTCTTCGTCGTATCCGGCTATCTGATCACCTCCATCCTTCAGCGCCAGTTCGCCCAAGGCCGGTTTTCGATATCGGACTTCTACCGCCGCCGCGCGCTGAGGATTCTGCCGGCGCTGTTTTTCCTGATCGCCATACTCGTCTTGCTGGCTCCGATTCTCCTGAGCCCCTTGGACATCATGGCCTTGGGCCGCAGCATTCCCTTCGTGGCGGCCTTCCTGTCCAACTTCTATTTCGGCCGGGAGTTCTTCTATTTCGACCCCGCGTCCGACACCCAGATGCTGCTTCACACATGGTCGCTGGCGGTCGAGGAGCAGTTCTATATCGTCTATCCGCTGCTGTTGGGCCTGGTCCTTCGGTTCGCGCCCCGGCGCGCGGCCTTCCTAGTGTGGCTCTCCATCGTATTGTCGCTGGCGCTTAGCATCTATCTGCTCGAAACTGACCAGTCCAAGATCGCCTTCTATCTGTTCCCCCCCAGGGCCTGGGAGCTGGGGATCGGCGCGGTGGTGGCCTTGGGCGGTTTCCCGGCAGTGACTCATCGAGGGGTTCGGGAAGCGCTGAGCCTGTTTGGCCTGGCGCTGATCTTTTACAGCGTGGCCGCCCTGGACGCCGCCTCAAGCTTCCCCGGCCTCAACGCCCTCCCGCCCTGCCTGGGGACGGCATTGGTGATCGCCTATGGAGCCGGCACGCGCTTCGGCGCCGTCCTCGGCTCGGCTCTTCCTCGGAGCCTGGGGAAAATCTCTTATTCTCTCTATCTCTGGCACTGGCCGGTCGCCGTGATCGCCAGGCAATTCCTGGGAGAGGACCTGGGCCTCGGAGGACTGGCGGGCTGCGCCATCGTGTGCCTGGCGCTGTCCATAGCCTCCTATCGCTGGGTCGAAACCCCGTTCCGCACAGGCTTCTGGAGCCGGCTTTCGACGCATCGGCTGCTGGCCGGAGCCCTGGCCTGCCTGGTGGCGGTCGCCGCGACAGGGCCGGCGCTCTCGCGGTTGTCGGACGCCAGCCTGTTGCTGCAAAAGCCAGAAGCTCGGCAGGACCTGGCCTATCTGGACTATGATCAACGTCCCGAAAGCCGGGCGGAGGTGTCGCGCGACGTCTGCTTCCTGACCGACGTCTCGCCACGCGACCGGTTGAACCCCGCCGTCTGCCTCAGCGACAAGCCTGACAGGCCGAATGTGCTGGCCTTCGGCGACAGCTATCTCGCCTATCTGCTGCCTGGTCTGCGCGCCGCCTTCCCGACGGTGAATTTCGTTCAGGCGACCGCCGCCGGCTGCACGCCCCTCGAAACCTATGCATTGGGTCGGCCCTACTGCCGCCCGATGATCGATATGATCTACGAACGTCTCGCCACCCACCGCTACCAGGCGGTCATCCTGGGCGGTCGCTGGGTCGAGCAGGATATTCCCCAGCTGATCGAAAGCATCGCCCGCCTGAGACAGGACGGCCAGACCGTGATCGTCATCGGCCCCTCCCTGGAATATTCGGACGCGCTCCCCGCCGTGCTGGCGCGACGGTCCTGGATCGGCGACGGCTTTTCGGTCGACCGCTTCCAGCGCGCGCAGTCGCGTGTTCTGGAAAGCGCCATGCGGGACGCCGTCGTCGACGCGGGCGCCGTCTATCTCTCACAGCAGAGGGCATTGTGCGTCGCAGATCGATGCGAGACTCGCACGCCATCCGGGGCGCCGATCGCTTTCGATCACGCCCATCTGACATCGGAAGGGGCGCGTCATGTCGCCGCCCGGATTTCCGAACAGCACCCCGACCTGCACGCCCTGCTCGAAAACCCCGGTCCCTAGGCTCAATCCAGGATGAGGCGTCGCAGAGCGTCGGTCATGGCCCGCGGCGCGACCGAGGGAATCGGCTGCCCCCCACCTAGCCGTCCGACGTCGCTCAACAGCGTTCGTAGGTCTTCGTCAGTTATAGCGACATGAACGCCAGGCGTTCCGTAGAACCGCCGCGCGGTGGCCATCTGGTGGTCGTTGCGGTGTTCGCCACGACTAAAATCCCGCGGCATGACTATGATTGGCTTGCCGTGCTCCATGGCCTGTAAGATCGAGCCCATGCCAGCATGACTGACGTGCAGGCTAGCCTCAGATTGCAGCGCTTGAAAAGCGTCGGGTTCCAGGAAGGAAAAGGCCTTGAGCGTGTGAGGTCGGTATGTGCTGGAACCGATCTGCGCGACCACGTCCGAACGCCCATTTACCCTGGCCCAGTCGTCCATGGCGCGGACCAGGCGGTCAAAGGGCAATTGGGTGCCCACGGCCAGAAGTATCAAAGCACCGCCCCTATGTAACCCAGGTCGTCGTCCTGCTCGGCGAGGTGCGGCCATTGCGTTAGGCGGACATGCGCCTGACCCGCGACGAGTCTGGCGGAAAGAGACACTTTTTCCGAGTTCGCTATACTGTCGATCCAGATTGTACGCGCGCCGATAAGCCGCCCCAGCCAGATAGCGATCACCCCGGGCGCGGCGCCAGTGCTCACGATCACGCTGGGTCGAAAGCGGAGCAATATTCCGGCCATCTGAAACATGAGAAGTAACACTTGGTCGAGCCGACGCGTCGAAGCGTCGGTGACCCTGGCGACCGAGTAATTTCCAAAAGGCGCATTGCCGCGACGGATCGTGGTGACGAACCTGACGTCCATACCTTCGAACGCTGGCGCGAGCCTGCAAAGCTGCACCCAATGCCCACCGGCTGAAGCGACAAGAAGCAACCGCCTAGGCCTCATGACATCCCCGGAAGGGCAGCGGGCTGGCCGGCAGAAGCGTCTCGTTTGACAGTGACCTTTCTAATAACTAGGCGCATGCCTGCATCCTTCATCTGATGCCGAACCGTTGTCCGACGAATCGTTAAATTCAACCCATGCAAACGGGTCAGCGGAGGCAGCAAGCTCTAAAAAACGCGGTCCAATCCAAAACACTCTTGATCGGCGCCAAACTCATACGGCGTAGGTCGGCAGGCGGATGGTTGGCCATATCGCCAGCCGGACCCCTTAAATCCGAGATAGACCCTGCCGAACACGTCCTTGTCCGCGTCCATGGCCACGACTTCGTCGAGGGCGCCGACGGGGAAGGCTCCGATCATCGCCCACGTCGTCGCGTCATCAACGGAGCGCCAGACGCCGTAGCGGCCATTTATTCGTCCGGTCAGATAAATGGCCGGATAGTCGGCGCCGGACGCGGCCTTGCCGAAGGCGATGTCGTGTACGTGTTCGACATTGTCCAAGGCGCGCCAACTGCGGCCGCCGTCGGTCGAGCGCCGTAAGCGCCTGTCCGCCGAATGCTCCGCATTGGCGGTGAAGAACAGATGTCCGGCTTTGCCCGGCACGGCCCGAAGCTTGGCGCTGTACCGGCTGTCCGGCGCGATCGCGCCCTTAAAGACCTGACGCCAGTTGCGGCCGCCGTCTTCCGTCGACCAAAGCCCTTCGAGCCGGGAGTTGGCGCCGTCCCCGCTGTGCGCCAGATAGAAGGTCGCGGGCAGGACGCGATCAGCCGCCAGGGTTCTGCGGTGGAAATTGTAGCGGGCGTAGGATCCCGTATCAGGCAGGACCTCACCCGCCAGCACGACCCGTTTCCAGGTCACCCCCCGGTCCGTGGTGTAGAAGGGCGAGCGGTTGCGGGCCGGCGCCCAGACGATGTTGTTCACATCATCGGATGAGACCGCGATCGCGCCATAGGACATCCGCCAGGGATCGGAAGCATTCGTGCCGGGAGGTTGAGGCAGGCTGGCGAACCTGCTCCAGGTCCGACCGCCGTCTGTGCTGTATCCAGCGAGGACCGCCTCGCCGTCCTCGGAACAACAGTTGCGGGTGTCCGACGCGTTGGTCACCATGAAGGCGGGATTCGACGCGCTCCAGTCGACCTGCTGCACCCCGATCAGGACTCGTTCTTTTGGACCGTAGCCGGTGGAGAAGCGCGTAAGATCGTCACGAACATGCAGACCGAAATCCCAGGCGGCGAAAATCGGCAGACGCCCGGGCGGGGCGACGACGTCGTTCGCAACAAGTTCTTCGATACCTCGCACCCGGCTCTTCCAATCGACGCGTTGGGCGTCCGCGCCGATATCGGCGAAATACACGCCGGTGCCCGCGCCGTTCCACAGGCGATCAGGAACGATCGGATCGAACATCACATCGCCCGTGGCGAAGAATCCATTATCCACCACGTGGAGCCAGGGCGGATCCTTTTCGCCGACAGTGGGACGGCCGGACAAGCGCAACCAGCGCATGCCGCCGTCAGCGCTTCGATACCCCCGCCCGCCGACGTCGAACACATAGACCGCGCCGTCCTTAGGATTTGTCGCCACCGCCGCGAAGGCGGCCGGCTGGAGGCCTGGGTTGCCGGTCAGGTCTCGCCATTGTCCGTGGTCGAACTTCCAGATCCTTCGACCCTCCACATCCACGCCGAAGAAGGCGCCGTCCCTCGCGAACACCCCGCGTCGGAGATGTTCGGGCCCCGGGCGGTCAGGGTCGCCCAGCGGCTGGAACGACACGCCGCCATCGTCGGACTTCCAGATTCCTCGTCCAGATATCGCCGCCCACAATTCGCTTCCATCGGGCGTGAACCACACCATCGTTCCCGGGGAAGGACCGTCGGCTCCTCCAGTGGGATTCGGCAGCGTATCATTCCGGGACCACGTCAGTCCGCCATCCAAGGATCGCCATAAGCCGTCGTGGGGTGTTCCGAACACGACGACGTCCGGATTGTCGGGCCTTACGGCGATAAACGGGCCGTAGTGACGAAACGGACTGTTGGCGTCGAACGCGAGTTTCGGCAGCGCGCCCTTTTCGAACCGTTGTCCCCGGTCGGTTGATCGATAAAAACCGCCCGCCATGGCGAGATATATCCGCTGCGGATCGGAGGGCGCGACGACCACCTCGTACACGCCCTGATTCAGTCTCATGGGCCCAGCATCCGGCATGTTCGCCGAGGTGACCAGTTGCGTCCACCGATCCTTGGGCTCGTCCCATAGGTAAGCGCCATAGACGTCGGCTCGGGCGACGCGCGTCGCTCCGCTACGGTCCATACTCAAGCCGGTTATAAAGCCGCCGCCGCCGATCGGCACGGCGCGCCATTCATAGGCTGAGGCCGAGGCCGCAGCCGGCGTCGGTGCAATCGGACTTTCCGCGCCTGCAACCGGCCCCGCCGGCGCGGGGCCGACGCCGTCGGCCGCCAGTCCCAAAACGAGAAGCGCCGAAACCGCGATTGAATGCATGTGGAAGATCCTCATGGACGAAAGCCTGGCGGAGAGCGGAGGGATCCAAAGCCTATGCCACGCGGGATCGCCTCTCGCGATCGCAACATGTCGCACTACGCGAGGGAATACGGAGATTGAGACCCTCGATCATTTTATCGTTTCTTTTGTGTCAACACGGCATGGTAAGTGCAGGATGGACGACATCGTTTGGTCGCTGGATCGATTTCAACCGCCTCTCTCTCGCTGCTAGGCTGATTTTGTGCAGTGCGGTATAGGAGGCGTGTTCCTCGATCTTCGACTGGAACCGACCTGTGCAATCCGGCTGCGGCCAAAGTCCTGATGATGGTGCGATGACTGAGACGAACGATTATTCGCCTTCCAATGGCGGCCGCGCGGGCGAGACAATCGATATCCAGCGATTGATCTCTGTGTTCCGCCGCCGGTTGAAGCTGTTCGCGGCGGTGGCGGCCGTGGTCTTCGTAGGGGTTGCGGCCCTCATGCTGCGCCAGACACCTCTGTATACGGCGACTGCAAACCTCCAGATCAATACCCGTACGGAACAGGTCGTCGATTCGAAGGCCGTGCTTTCCGGTCTGACGCCCGAGACGAGCGTCGTAGACACCGAGGTCGAGGTGTTGAAATCGCCGGAACTGGCGGCGGCCGTGGTTCAGGATCTTCGCCTGACCGAGGACCCTGAGTTCAACGCCCGACTTCAGGAGCCGGGACTGGTCGGCACAGTCAAGAGCTGGGTCGGACTGGGCGTGGACCGGACCGCGCCGACGACAGAGGCGGGCCGCGAGGCGGAACGCCAGCAGGTCATCAATGTCGTCGGTCAGCGCTTAAGCGTTCGGCGCGTCGGCCTTACCTATTCCATGAATGTGGGTTTCACGTCGGAAAGCCCCGTCAAGGCCGCCCGGATCGCCAACGTCTTCGCCGAGAAATATCTCGAGTCCCAACTGAACCGTAAGCTAGACGCCACCGGCCAAGCCAATAGCTTCCTGCGTTCGCGCCTGGATGAACTCCGCCAGCAGGTCCAGGAGGCCGACGCTGCCGTCTCGAACTATCGGGTCGCCAACAACCTGCTCAGTTCGCAAGGAACGACCCTGACCGAACAGGAAATCTCGGCCTATAATCAGCAACTTGCCGCCGTACGGGCTCAGGAAGCCGAGCAGGTGGCCCGCCTCCGCACTGCGCGCGCGCAACTCGCGTCCGGTTCCAACGGCGACGACGTCGGCGAAGCTCTGACATCCCAAGTCGTCCAAAATCTGCGTTCGCAGCGCGCCGCCATCAGCGCGCGCGTCGCCGACATGAGCAGCCGCTATGGCCCCCTCCACCCCGACATGGTGCGGTCGCAACGCGAGTTGGCCGATATCGACGCGCAGATCCAGGCCGAAATCCGCCGCATCATCTCGAACCTCGAGGCCCAGGTCCGCGTCGCCCAGGAACGCACAGCCTCAGTCCAGTCCAGTCTCTCTTCGGCTCGAAGCGCCTTGGCCAGCAACAGCGGGGCTTCGGTGCAGTTGCGAGAACTCGAAGGCAACGCCGACGCAGCACGCGCGGTCTACCAGAGCTTCCTGGATCGCTATCGCCAGACCAGCGCCCAGTCCGGCATAGAACAGGCCGACGCCACCATCGTGTCGCGCGCCTCGATCCCGACCAAGCAAAGCTCGCCCAATGTCATGCTGAACCTTGCGTTGAGCGTGATCCTCGGCCTTGGCGCCGGTCTGGCGGCCGTCGTGCTGGCCGAAATGTTGGACGCGGGCCTCGGCACGACCGACGAGGTCGAACGCAAGCTCGGCCTGCCGGCCATCGGCTCCGTTCCGCTCGTGGCGTCGGTCGCTGAACCGGCGGATCGTGGGATCAGCCCCATCGATTTCGCGGTCAAGAAACCGCTCTCGGTCTTCGCCGAGGCGTTCCGCTCGTTGCGGACTTCCATCAACTATGCGGGCGGAAGCCAGGGCTGCAAGATCGTCGTCCTCACGTCGGCGCTGCCGGGCGAAGGCAAGACGACGACGTCCGTTGGTCTGGCGCGTGTGTCGGCCATCGCCGGTAGCCGCGTTCTGCTGCTCGACTGCGATTTGCGCCGTCGCGCCGTGACCCGCGCTCTGGGACTGAACACTGACGCCGGCCTGGTCGAGGTGCTTCAGGGCACAGCCACCCTGGAGTCGGTTCTGAAGCTGGACGAGGCCTCTGGAGCCTATATTCTCCCCCTGTCGAGCACGACGGCGACCCAGGATGTGTTCGGCACCCAGGCCATGGACGAGCTTCTTGGCAAGCTGCGCGGCTCGTTCGATCTGGTCCTGATGGACACCGCGCCCGTTCTCGCCCTCGCCGACACGCGCGTGCTTGCTGCGAAGGCTGACATGACCATCCTCCTGGCGCGTTGGCGTAAAACCCCCGCTCGCGCGATCAACAGCGCGGTGAAAATGCTGCAGCAGTCCGGAGCCTATATCCTCGGCGCCGCGCTGACCCAGGTTGATGTCAACGCCCAGTCGAAGCAGGGTTATGGCGACGCTGGCTACTATTACAGCGAGTACAAGAAGTACTACACGGCTTGATAAGGTTGGTTGGACGGCGTCAAGACCGGGACGCCGCCCACAACTTGTGACATTAGGATTGCAATCAACCACGACTGGTTGATGCTTAATTTCGCACGAAAGCGCTTTTAGGTGCTGCGCGCTGTTGCAGTGCAACATCGCGGATCGTAAGCTTTCACGAAGTTTAACGGGGATTTCTAGATGCGCGTCGCGATGATCGGCACCGGCTATGTGGGCTTGGTGTCTGGAGCCTGTTTTGCCGACTTCGGTCACGTGGTGACCTGTATCGACAAGGACCCTTCCAAGATCGAACGGCTGGAACGGGGCGAAATCCCCATCTTCGAGCCGGGCCTGGACGATCTGGTCGCGACCAACGTCAAGGAAGGCCGGCTGTTCTTCACCCTGGAGGGCGCCGAGGCCATTCGTAACGCCGATGCGGTCTTCATCGCCGTCGGCACTCCGACCCGCCGCGGCGACGGTCACGCCGACCTCAGCTATGTCTATGCGGCGGCCGAGGAGATCGCCGGCCTGATCGACGGCTTCACCGTGGTGGTGACCAAGTCCACCGTGCCGGTCGGCACCGGCGACGAAGTCGAGGCCATCATCCGCAAGGTCAATCCGAACGCCGACTTCGCCGTCGTCTCCAACCCCGAATTCCTGCGCGAAGGCGCCGCCATCGGCGACTTCAAACGCCCCGACCGGGTCGTGATCGGCGTCAACGACATCGACGGTGACGTCGGAACCCGCGCCAAGGGGGCGATGAGCGAACTGTATCGCCCGCTGAACCTGAACGAGAGCCCGCTGCTGTTCGTCGGCCGCCGCACCTCGGAACTGATCAAATACGCCGCCAACGCCTTCCTGGCGATGAAGATCACCTTCATCAACGAGATGGCCGACCTGTGCGAGGCCGTCGGCGCCGACGTGCAGCAGGTGGCGCGCGGCATCGGCCTGGACAAGCGGATCGGGTCGAAGTTCCTGCACGCCGGTCCCGGCTATGGGGGCTCGTGTTTCCCCAAGGACACCATCGCCCTGGTCCGCACGGCCCAGCAGTACGGCGCGCCGGTGAAGCTGATCGAGACCACGGTCGAGGTCAACGACACCCGCAAGAAGACCATGGCCGGCCGGGTCGAGACGACCCTGGGCGACAGCGTCGCGGGCAAGACGATCGCCCTCCTGGGCCTGACCTTCAAGCCGAACACCGACGACATGCGCGACGCCCCGTCGCTGGACATCGCTCCGGCCCTGATCGCCGCCGGCGCCAAGGTCCAGGCCTTCGATCCCGAAGGCATGCACGAGGCCGGCAAGCTGCTGCCCGACGTGACCATGAAGGCCAACGCCTATGAGGCCGTCGAAGGCGCCGACGCCGTCGTCATCATCACCGAATGGGACCAGTTCCGCGCGCTCGACCTGGACCGCGTCAAGGACCTGATGAACCAGCCCGTGCTGGTCGATCTGCGGAACGTCTATCGAGCCGAGGACATGGAACGTCAGGGCTTCAAGTACAGCGACATCGGACGCGGCTGATGTCGAAGCCCGTCATCGTCACCGGCGCGGCCGGCTTCATCGGCATGCATACGGCCGAGCGTCTGCTCGACCGGGGCGAGACCGTGATCGGGATCGACAATTTCAACGACTACTATGATCCGGCCCTGAAGGAGGCACGGGCCGCCCGGCTGGAGGGCCGTCAGGGCTTCCGCATGGTGCGGGCCGACATCGCCGACCACGAGCAGATCCGCGCCTTGGTCGCCGACAACGGGGTCAAGCGGATCGTGCACCTGGCCGCCCAGGCGGGAGTGCGATACTCGATCGAGAATCCCTTCGCCTATGAACGCTCCAACCTGGCGGGTCACCTGTCCCTGCTGGAGGCGGCCCGCCACAACGAGGCGACGCACCTGGTCTATGCCTCGTCCAGCTCGGTTTATGGCGACCGACCGCTGGAGGGCGCGGGCTTTCGCGAAGACGACCCGACGGTGACCCCGGTGTCGCTGTACGCCGCCACCAAACGCTCGTGCGAACTGTTGAGCCAGAGCTATGCTCGTCTGTACGGCTTTCCCCAGTCGGGCCTGCGCTTCTTCACCGTCTACGGCCCCATGGGCCGACCTGACATGGCCTATTTCGGTTTCACCCAGAAGATCATGCGCGGCGAACCGATCGAGGTCTATGGCGAGGGCAAGATGGCCCGCGACTTCACCTATATCGACGACATCGTCGACGGGATCATCGGGGTGCTGGACAATCCGCCGGCCCAGGGCGGGCACGAGGTCTATAATATCGGCGACAGCCATCCCGTCGGCCTGATGGAGATGATCACCACACTGGAAGCCGCACTGGGCGTCGAGGCCGAGAAGATCATGCGCCCGATGCAGCCCGGCGACGTCACCGCCACCTACGCCGACGTCTCCAAACTGCACGCCCTGACCGGCTATCAGCCCAAGGTGGCGCTGAAGGAAGGTCTGGAGCATTTCGTGGCCTGGTGGCGCGAGTCCTACAGGAAATGACCGAGGCCGTGGCCGGCCAACGACAGGGCGGGCGTCTGATGAAGGCGCTTCTGCCCGTCGCAGCCTTGCTGGCCACGGCCGCAGGCCTGATCCTCAGCCTGCTGGCCCCCCATTTCCTGCCCAGTTCGGCCTATGTCGAGTTCAGTCTGCTGTTCGGATACGGACAACTGGCCGCAACCCTCTTGTTCGAATGGAGCCGTCAGGCCGGCCTCCGCTACGCCTTTGGTCGCGACAGCGATCTTGCGGACCGACGCAGGCGAACCTTGATCGTCTTCTACGCCGTCGCGATCACGGCGCTCGCAGGGATTGGCGGGCTGATCCTCTGCCTGCCCAACGCCCCGACTTTGATCAAGCTAGGCGGTATCATCGCCCTTTATGCCGCCGCCCAAGGGGTATTTGACGCGCGTCAGGCCTTTGCCCGCGCCGCCGGCGACGACGGCCGCTTCACAATCTCGCTGCTCAGCCGCGCGATCCTCAGCCTTGTCCTGTTCGCGGCCGTGGCCCTGGCGACGCGGGACGGGATCATGGCCACCCTGGCCCTGGCCGGATCCTATCTAGCCGCGACCGTGGTCACCAGCGTGCGGCAGCCCCTGGCCAATCCCTTTGGCCGCATCGCCCCGGATCAGCTTAAATTCTTGCTCGCCTTCGGTTTGACCGGCGCTGCGGCGTCCATTGTGGCGATCATGGCCCCGAACATCGTGCGGTCCGCCGCCGTGGTCAGCGCCGGCGACGCCTCGGTCGGCGGCTTTTTGCTGGCGCTAGACCTGTCGCAAAAGGGACTGTCGGCCATCGGCATGGTGGCGTCTCTGGTCTTGACGCAAAGACTGTATCGCGCCTTCGAACTCCACTCCGAAGCGCAGTTTCGCGCCCAGGGTCGTATTCACATCGCCGCATCCGTGGGGGTCCTGGCTCCTGCCTTCGTGGGCTTCGTCGTCGTTCAGGACCAGATGGCGGCCGTGCTGGCGCCCGAGGCGTTACGCGCGGACTATCTGGCCTGGGTCATCCCTCTGACCGTCGGCGCCGTCCTAACCTGCATCCGGATCTTCGCCATCGATCCGTTCTTCTACGCGCATGGTCGATCCAAACTCGTGCTGGCCGGCGCAGTCGCCAATATCGCGGGGCTTGGCGGGTGGACAGTGCTGGCGACCCTCACAGAGACCCTGGATCTCACGGGGATTGTGGTTGCTTATGGCGCCAGCGCGGCGCTCGCGCTGGCGGTTTCAACCGTCCTGCTTGTAAAGACGATAGCCCCCATCTGGCCCGTTCGTGATCTGACGACGATTGTTCTAGGATGCCTTGCTATGGCCGCCGCGTCTTTGATTCCGCTGGAGCCTACCTTGTTCGGACTAGGAGCAAAGGTCATGCTTTGTGGGAGCGTCTATTTGATGGTCATCTGCCTTCTAGATACTTGCGGCATTCGACGCTCTGCCCTTTCCGCATTTGACAAAGCCAAACGTCATGCAACCTAACACACCCGCCATCGACGCCGTGTCACCACGCTCGCCGTCCTCGCCAAGAGGCCAAGCCAGCGTTCGGATAAGGATAAAGCCTCGAATAAATTGGTTTATCGTCTGGTCATGCCTATTTTTAAGCAACGCCTTCCAGAGGATTATCGGGCAGGAACATTTCGTTCGCCTACCTTCCGGCGGATTTATAAAAGAATCGAATAATTTCGTTTTCTTCATTGGCCTTGCCACGTTTTCACTGGCCTTCGGCTTGATCATGCACAAGATCGGGCGTTTTCGCTTTCACTGGTCCATGCTCTTCACGTTAGCCTTAGTGCTCGTGTGCCTCGCATCCAGCGCCTGGAGTGCAGATCAGAAGCGAACTGTTACGCAGTCCCTCATCCTGATCGGCGTACTTTTTTGCGTGTATTACGCATATTTCAACGTCAATAAGAGCGATCTATTTAAGTCTCTATACGTATATGCTGCCATATATACCTTGACTACATTTATACTAGCATTGACCTGGCCTAGCTTCGCATTCCACCAGGCCGGGGAGTTCTTCGGCATGCACGCTGGACGTCTTAGAGGGCTATCTTCCCACAAGAACGATCTTGCCAAATACCTATCGATCTGCCTTTTTATACTAATGTACTTTGGATCGACCGGCATCACGAAGCCTTGGATCCGCTACGGACTGGTCGCTTTGTGCGCCGGCTTGCTGATGCTGACCGGCTCCGCCAAAGCTGTTGGCGCCCTGCCCGTAGCCATTCTGGGCTCATTTCTGTGGACGCGCACCCACCTCCCGTCGCTACGCCTGCTTTCGATAATCGTGATATCTTGGGCGTGGATTTTCCTCTCCTCGACAGGCACAATCGAGGAGATCATGGCGGCGGTGCTTCAGCTATTAGGCAGAGACCCTACGCTCTCCTCACGCACGCTGATCTGGAGTGCAGTGCTAGAGGGCCTTCAGAACTCTCCCAACTGGTGGCTCGGCGGCGGCTATGGCGCCGGCTGGACCAATGGCGTGTCCGACATGGTTCGCGGGCGACTGGGCTCTGACACCGGACACCCGCACAATGGCTTCATTGAGGTTTTGATAGATATCGGCATCCCTGGCTTGATCATTACTATCGGGTTGATCTTTTTGACCTTCCTCAGGGCCCTAACGTCTCGCCTCTCGGGAAACGACGGGCGCATCACCTTCTCAGTAGCTGTAATATTTCTTACCATTCTGAGCAACATGGTAGGTTCATATATGTTTGCCGCGGGAGACGTAATGACTTATACTATATTTTTGGTACCACTTCTTCTTGAATGGAAAGATGACAGAAGATTTTAGATAGATAAAATCTGTTCACAGTAGTGAAATTGTATATCTAATTGGATTATTATAATTACGCGCAAATTCTACGCCTCTGCACGAAAACAGTGGCGCAGTATTTATAATCGCCATCGGGCAGCGCTTATTTACCTCGCCGCCGATAGCCTAAGTAAGTTGGCGCTTGTAGATATCAATCAACCGCGTCAACACGGCTTCCTTGCTTATGCCCTTGCTGAGGAAGCCGTCCCGGATGACGGGGCGGTCTAATGGACCGGCGAACAATCGCTCGACCAGGTCGACCAGCTCCGCCGGCTCCATGGTGTTCGAGACGTAGGCGTGCGGCACGCCGTCCAGCATGTCGCGGACATTGCCGACATCGGTCGTCACGACGGGAACGCCACAGCACAAAGCCTCTTTCACCGAGTTCGGCGATCCCTCGAAGTCCGAGGTCATCAGGTGGACATCGGCGGCGTTGAAGAAGTCCAGCACCCGCTCGCGCGGCTGATTGACCAGGATCAGTTCCCGGACGTCCCGTTCGGGGTGGGCGGCTTGCAGATGGTCCACACAGGCCTTGAACCGGTCGTACCGCTTCTGGGCCCGAAACTGATCCTTGGAACTGACGAACAGCAGATAGAAGGCTTGGGATTCCAGCCCCAGACGCATGCGGGCCTGGCCCTTGTCGGTGATGTGGAAACGCTGGGCGTCGGCGCCATTCGGCAGGTGAACGAACTTTGACTTGCCTCTGAACTGGGGCGGGATCGGGCTTTTGAAGATGACGCAGTCGGCGCCCATAACCCCGATATTGCACAGTATTCTGCGCACAGCGATGCTGCCCACGCCGTCCATCTCGTGCAGCCAATCGTTTAGAAAGGACAAGACGATCGGCTTGCCGGTAAAGGCTAGATAGGTCGCAAGCCCGGAATACAGGTGGTGGCAGTGGATGACGTCCACCCCACGCGCCTTGCGACGGACCTCCTTGATGCCCCTAAGATAGGCGCCCTTGCCCTCGCGCCGTCCGTTCATGAAGACAAGGTCGCTTTCGACACCGGCGGCGGCGACGGACTCGATCTGTTCCTTGACGAATATCCCATACTCCGGGACTTCGGCGTAGGGATAGGCGTTGGTGACGTGCAGCAGTTTCATCAAATCCCCCGCGACCAAAGCCGCACAGAGCCCAGAGCCGCCCAGAGCCGCCCAGGCAGACTGTTATGATTCAGGCCAAGCCCGCTCCGGCTGGGCGCCTGAAGATATCCACGTGTTGGTTGACCACGCTGTCCCAACTGAACTGTTCGGTGATCCTGCGCGTCGCTGCGGCGCCCGTGGCGGACAGATCATCCTGCTCATCCAGCGCCCAGCGAAGCTTGGCGCGAATATCTTCGACATCACCTGTGCGGAAATAAATCCCGTGATCGCCGAGGCCATAGGTGTTCTGTGGAATGTCGCTGCAGAGCACAGGCGCACCCAGATAGGAGGCCTCCAGAATGACC
>Ga0209643_1001558_pt1 | contig 20437 bp, 16 predicted proteins | sample AutmiccBRH37_all_FD_187383 | JGI IMG/M metagenome (GOLD analysis project Ga0209643, IMG submission 187383) | Deep subsurface microbial communities from Mt. Terri, Switzerland - Autotrophic microbial communities BRH/37_all (SPAdes) (version 2) | ecosystem: Environmental > Aquatic > Deep... | reverse complement strand
GTGTATTATTTTGGGGAGAGCTTGGAGAGAGGAATACTGTGGAGGAAAATATGGAAGGAATGCGTCAAGAAATATATAAATTGATAAAAAGCGGCAGAAGAAGGGATAGGTATAACAGAATCCACAGCAAGAAGCATGATAAGCAGAATCAAATAAATGCAAAACTGCGGTGCCTGACACCATCATCCCCGAAGAATTGTGCGTGGCAATACATTTAAAACGGAGGGACAAAGCGTGAATCTGATCATCTCACACAAATTAGCGCCACTACGGCGCCTAAAACTCGAAGTATACGCAAGAGCATATTTGGAGGTAATTGCCGATGAATTGCATTGGGGGAATGGCGCCAATATTAGATTACTTCTAAGAAAGTTCGGGTTTATCGCTCGAACAGGTACAGAGTATACAATTATTGTGAACGAAACGATTTTCGATTGGGTATCAGAATACCGTTTGCGGTTTATAACCGCACGTATTGTGACACAGTTTTATTTGTATGATTGTTTTAATGATCTATTATGTATTACAAACTATTCTAACAAACAAGAGACGATTCTAACAATGTCGCGCGGATATTGTTATGATTTTATTAAATCTTTTCAGATAGACTGTAAAAAGGCATACTGTGACCATGATGAGAGGTTTTGTGGATTAAAATGCAAAAATCTCTTTGCAAGGGATTGCAGAACATATAGCGATGCAGAAGTTCTAACTGCTTCTAACAAATTTCTTGAGAGAATGAAAGATTTAGACGTTTTGGAAATATTGTGCGCGAACGAACAATACGGACAAATAATGTAATAATAATTGAACCTGAATTATTCACGAATGTAGGAAAGTCGATAGTGTCGGGAATTGGCTATATATAGCGCCTCGTAATTCTTCCGGTCAAGGCCGTCGGTGAACCTTGGGTGCCAGGCACGACGTTTAGTCAGTTATTTAAGAAGAAGTTAATAATAACCGTCTAACAGTCGTGCCTGGCACCAGAAGTTTTAGCTTATTTAGAAAATATGAAAAGCAAAAAAATCGTTCCTTTTGTTTTTAGTTTTGGGCCCTTTTTTTTATCATGAATTTACGGGGTTCTTTAATAAAGCCATATTGTTCATATAATCCATGTGCATCTTCAGTAGCTAAAATCCCCAGCAATCCTTCAAGCTCTTTAGCTGCCATGATATTCTCCATTAATTTCTTTCCCAGGCCCTTTCCTCGATGATCCTCATCAACTATTATGTCACAAATCCAATATACTGTTGAATAGTCTGTAACGACTCTTCCAAATCCAACCAGATCATTGTTCGTGTATATCCCATAACAAATTGAATTTTCAACTGATTTGAGTATTCTTTCTTCAGTTCTTTCATTGGCCCAATAAGACTGCTTTAGCAGCACTTTTATTTTTTCAATATTCAATTTGGACTTATCTGTAGACACATAATACTTAGAATTGTTCATTTTCAATACCTCCATAAACTAAAAATATCATTTTCCGTGGATACTTGGGTTATTCAGTTGTGAAGCGGAATCAGATTTCAAAATAAACTCAAGAGAATGACAAAGAGCATCTATATCCTCAGACTTGATTGTCAATGGGGCATACAAGTGTATATAATTATAAACCTCAGAATATCCAGTGAAAAAACCCCTCTCAAGAAGGCTTTTGAATACTTCTCCTGCCTTATACCTGATATCAAGCACTGCAACATTCATCATGCCCCTGCCGCGGATTTCCTTTATTCCGCCGGTGCGTTTAGATATTTCGGCAAGCTTTGTACGAAGATATTCTCCCACTTCAGCCCCATGCTCAACGAGATTCTCATTGAGCATTATTTCAATCACTTTTCTTGCTGTAATGCAGCCCAGCGGATCATCTATATGGGATTGTACATATCTGAAACCTGTTGCTTCTATCATTTCAGCCAATCTTGCTCGAACCAGCACGCCGCTGATAGGATAGCCATTTCCGAGACCTTTTCCCATAGAGATAATATCAGGTGCATTCATTTCAGAGTCAAAAGCCTTATAGTGCTGAAAGCCAAACCATTTGCCCGTTCTGCCGAAGCCTGTTGTGACTTCATTTGCAATAACTAAGCCTCCTGCATTTCTTATCTCTTCAGTTAAAAATGTGATTAGCTTATCCGGTGGAAAGAGGACAATTCCCCCTGAATTTCCGGGTTCAAACACAAAAGCTGCTATTTGTGAAAAGTCTATATGACTAAATTTACCGCATTCTCTACAGTTGGAATTCTTTTCACAACATAGGCACTCACCTATATCGAAATCTGTCCAATGTGCAGGATTTCTGGGAATTCGGAGTTCTGGCGACGAACCAAGATATGAAATAGATAAGGAAAGTTTCCTATGCCTTCCTGTGATAAGCTCGGCCAGTGAAACAGCCAGCGAAACAGCTTCACTTCCGGAGGATATGAAAGTGCCTTTGTAATTGACCTTAAGCTTGGCTGCCTCAATCAGTTCTTTTACTAAAGCTCCTGGGTGCTCTGTATCAAAGAACTGATGAGTGTGCAACAAGTCTTTCACATTTTCGGTTATTGTCTGCACAACCTCTTTGTTGCTGTGGCCTAGTACGGCAGCCCAACATCCTGATTCAAAATCAATAAGCTCTCCATATTCCTGCGTATGGATACGTGTACCTGAAGCCTTGACAGCTGTTATTGAAACCTCTGGACCGGCAAACATCTTCATACGCAGGTCCTTGTACATCTGCTTCATATTCCTACCCCCAATGTATTGTATTATTGTAACTTAAGTATATAATGTAAAATATGGTAGTTCAATTCCGGGAATTTCATTCTGTACTATTACAAAATATGGTTTTGGGGTTGATAATGGTGAAGAATAGCAAAGTCGGAATAGTTAAGGATTTCATATGGAAAGAAGTGAAGGCTGGGAGAATCAAGAACGGCCAGCGTCTTCCCAGCTGCAGAGAAGTATCGTCATATCTCTCAATTAATAAAATAACTGTAAACAAAGCATACAATGAACTGGAAAGGGAACATAAGGTTTATAGTATTCCTCGCGGAGGTTTTTATTTGATGGACTCTGAGGAAAGCCTGAGAGTAGTGCAGGAAGAAGTAGACTTTCGGACAGTCAGGCCTGATGAAAGGCTTATTCCATACAGAGAATTCAGCCATGCGATGAATAAGGCAGTAGATACGTACAAAAACACCTTGTTTGGCTACGAACCTACAGGGGGCTTGGCTTCTTTGAGAGATACTCTAAAGAAAGAATTTGAAAAAGATGGTGTTTATGCTGCTAACCATAGGATAGTTATAACTCATGGAGCCCAACAAGCTATAGCCCTGGTACTTCAATCTGTATTCAGGAATAGTAAAGGCAAACTGCTGGTTGAAGCTCCTACTTACAGTCTTGCTCTTAAGCTGACGGATCATTTAAAGATAGATGTTGCAGGAATTGAACGGAGAAAAGACGGGTTTGATTACAAAGAAATGGAAAGGATATTTAAGTCAGGTGAAATCAGTGCTTTCTATGTTATACCAAGACATCATAATCCTACCGGCTACACGCTTTCTGAAAAAGGCAAACAGAAAATAGCCGAGCTTTGCTGTAAGTATAATGTGTTGATTATTGAAGATGATTATCTGGCAGATCTGGGTTCAAGAAGAGGCTCCATGCCAATACATTATTATGATATAAGCAAGCGCACCGTTTATATACGCAGCTTTTCCAAGACCTTCATGCCAGGGATAAGAATGGGTGCAGCTGTGCTCCCGGAATCCATGCTTGAAGAAGTGCTTAAGCTTAAGCATATCAGTGACTTGAATACATCAAAGATTCCACAAGCAGCGCTGGATGCTTTTATAAAATCAGGAATGTATGAAAAACACAGCAGGAAAGTCAAAAAGTCTTATGAAACTAAACTTACAAAGGCAACAGAGATTTTTAAGGCATTAAGCCCGGATAATCTTTCCTGGCATGTTCCTGAGCATGGGATATTTATATGGCTTCAGTTACCTGAAAATATAGAACCTGAAGCTTTGGAAAAAAAGCTTGAGCAGCATGGAATTGCTGTTAAATCAGCGGCAGAATTCTTTCCGCGAAAATGGCAGGAAGAAAACGGCCTCATCTATCATAGCTTCATAAGGCTTTGCATCTCTGGTGTTCCGGAGGAACATATGGATGCTCTTGGGACAATAATATCAGTTATCAAATATTGTTAAAGGATATGGTGGCAGGCTTCGCACATTCGCACATATTAAGGAAAATATTTACAGATACTACACCTTCTGGTAATATAATGTCAGGAGGCGTAGTATTTTGGGGAGAGCTTGGAGAGAGGAATATTGTGGAGGAATATATCATGTTATTGCAAAGGCAATAACAAGGAGTACAAAAGTCCAAAAGTCTTAGGTGCCAGACACCAGAGTTATCCAGTTATTAAGAGGCATCTCTAGATAAAAAAGCACAGGGGACAGTAGACTGTGTAATAATAACCTCTTATCCGCTATGCCGGCACATTAATTACTTTTTTCTTTAACAGTTCGGTTTTGGGACATGGTACCTGTCAATGTTGTCAGGTTAAGCGAGTCCCCATAGTCACAGCACTCTTCGTAGGGTTTTTGAATGCTTGCTGGTGCGAATTCCTTTATCGCGTTCAAAAACCCTACCCTTAATCACAGGAACCACATTCCTCTTTATTTCATGGAGGAATTTATCATAAAGTAGTCCTCTATTATTATCATTTTCTTCTAAAATCATCTCTATCAGCGAGTTCTTAAGCTTGCCGACTAGAATATTTTTGTTAATCTTATATTCATACTTCAAATTCTTTTTCTTATTATCTTCCTTAAGTTCATCTTCTGCTTCTTGCTCAAAGATTGATGCAATATTGCTTAGCAGTAGGGTAGCATGGAAATCCTGCTCGATTATTAAAGGTTTTATTCCCGAAAAATTTTCTATCTGGAACTTATTCTTTAATTCATCAAACTTGGTTTCAATGCCCCATCTTTTAAAATACAGCTCTTTACTTTCTTCATATTTTAGTTCTTCTTCCGTCAAATTCGTTACTAACGTTTCAATCTCTCCAGTGTCTAACATAACCTTCAATACCCTAAGTTTTATTACAGTACCCACAGGTATTGATTTGCCACGTTTCTTAAACCCTTTAGCCCTTTCCTTTGTAATCACTATTTCTACATTCTCGTCCTGTGTTTTTATGCCGGTTACTTCTTCATAAAATGATGTCGCTGTCCGCATTACATATTTAATTCCCATTTTATTAAGATACATGATAAATCCTAAGGAAGGATACCCTCTGTCAAACAGTATTAAGTCTTTGACTTCCCTTTGGTTAAAACTTTTCAACTTATCCATATTTTTTATAGCAAATTCTCTTTCGTTGTCATCATATATTCCAAGCAAAGAACTTATTACAATCTTATTCTCAACATCATATACTGTTGATGACAGCGCCCTTGCAGTCTTTTTCTGTGAATTACTATTGGTAGCATAACCATAATGTTTTCTTAATTCTTCACTATTAGGTATTTCCATACATGACCCATCAATGGCCAGAAGCCTGAAGTCTTTATACTTTTTAAAATCGTTATCTTCATAAAACCTATGCACAAACTCATCATTTAGCATTACAAACGCCTCGGGTGACAATTTTTGTCTTGCCTCTGAAAATGATTGTTTTGTATAGGTGGAATTGATCAGGTCATCAGTACCAAACTTTTTTAAAAATTCATCAACTTCTAATTGTGTAGACTTCCTTATCATGTTGAGGATCATGCAGACTAAAGTCACAAAGCCAACTTTTCTGTTTCGTGTAAAATCCTTTTTATTTAATCGTGATCTGCCTAATAGTTGTCCTCCAAATATGATATTTCTAATATATCCCATAATAGTTTCGGTTTTTTTTCACCGAATTTCTCCTCATTTCTAATATATTTAAGATATATTATATCACATTATGTTAACCTGATAACATTGAACCTGTCCCCCTTGTCCCACTGCTCCTGTGAGAGCAGACGCCTATCCCCCTTAGGTCCACAAATCAGAGAAAAACAATCATCTTAAAGGTGAGTGTTTTTGTATCTGTATACCGGGATCGAACCCGGGAGGCGAAGCAGTAGTATGGGAGCGGAGGCAGCAGTTAAGGTTCAATATAAGAATTCTTTTTGTGGACATGTATTGTCCCATAATATATAATGGGCTGTAAAGGGGGCGGGAGATTGACTTGGGATAGAAGAAAAATAGAGAAGATTGCTATAATTTCTATAGCAACAACCATTATGGGTCAGATTTATATCAACCCGGTACCGGGAGTTTTCCGCCTTTCAATGGCTGTTGCCATGCTGTCGGTACTGCTTATTTTTTTTGACCAGGTACCTGTAATACTTGTAAGCAGTATCGTTGCCGTGATGATTCCATTCTTCAGGGCATTTGTACACTTCATAGCTTATCATGACATGACGTTTTCCCAGACCTTCTCTTATTATTTTCCTGTAGCTATTTATTACATATTATACGGTATTCTTTTTGAATTATTGGAAATCAGAAGGAAGCTTGACAGTCCCATACTGTTTGTTATGGCGCTGTGGTTATGCGACTGCACTCCCAATATAGTGGAGGCTTTGTTCAGAAGGCTGGACCTCAGCAGTAACTTTAATAATCTTATGTATAACATCATAATGATGGGGTTTGCTAGAAGTGTGTTTACATGCATCCTGTTTTATATTTCGATCTATTATAAAGAGCGGTATGACAGGAGGCAGAAGGAAAGCAAGTATAGAGAAATGGTGCTTTTTATATCTAGTCTCAAGTCAGAGCTTTTCTTTTTGAGAAAATCCATGACGGATATAGAGGATGCAATGCAAAGGAGCTATGATTTGTACAGAGAACTTGAGGATAAGGCTCTTAAAGAACGGGTGCTGACTATATCCAGAAATGTGCATGAGATAAAAAAGGACTATTCCAGGGTTATCAGCGGTATGGAAAAGGTACTTTCTAAAGAAAATGAAAAAATAAGTATGAGTATGAGTGAAATAATCGATATAATAAAAGAGAACAGTGGGAAAATCATAGCTGATAGAGACAAAAATATCATTATTGATTTCAGATATGAAGACAATTTCAGAACCTCGGATTTTTATCCCGTGATATCTGTATTCAACAACCTTATCATCAATGCTATTGATGCAATAGAAGCAACAGGGCAAATACAGGTTGAAGAAAAAAGTGAAGAAGATGTGTATCTGTTCAGAGTGCTTGATAATGGCAGCGGTATAGAAAGTGATGAAATAGAAACGGTTTTTGTGCCGGGTTATTCAACTAAATATGATCCGGCCACTGGGCGGATGTCCACCGGAATTGGCCTCTCCCATGTCAAACATATCGTAGAAACCCATTTTGAGGGGAGTATCCTTGTAGAAAGCTCCAAAACAGGTGGAAGAACATGCTTTGAGGTCAGAATTCCAAAGGGTAATTTTGAGTTGAAGGGGTGATTTCTGTGGAGACAAGCTTCTATATTGTCGATGATGACAAGGGTATACAGAAGATCCTAAGGAAAATTATAATGGAAAATCGCTTGGGCAGCATCATAGGGATGGCGGAAAATGGAAGGGTGGCTATTGAGGAGGTTAAGGAATTAAAGCCGGATATCGTATTGATTGACCTCTTGATGCCGGAAATAGACGGCATCGAAGTAGTTCTTGCCCTTAAGGGTATTGGGTGTGAAAGTGCCTTTATTATGATTTCTCAAGCGGATTCCAAAAAAATGATTTCGCAGGCTTACTGCGAGGGAATTGAGTTTTACATAGTTAAACCGATCAATGTTGTAGAAGTGGTTTCGGTAATAAAAAGCGTTCAGGAAAAATGCAAGATGGTAAAGGTAATTCAGACTTTTGAAAATGCTATGAAAAGCTTCAATGTACTGAGGCAGGATCAGTCGGTTAAAAAAGCAGAAGGTTCCGACGGAAGGACCAAAGTGAAGAAAGTGCTGGTACAGCTTGGAATACTGGGGGAGGCAGGTTGTCAGGACATTATAGAGATTGTGCTGTGGCTCAAGGTTAAGGGACTGTCGGATGACGGAATTCAACGGACATATAAGCTCTTCGAGGCTTATAATTATCTGAAGGATAAGTACGCACAGGAGCAAATCGTTCAAACGAATACAGGTGCAATAGAGCAGCGGATTAGAAGGGCAATTAAAAGTGCATTAAAAAATCTCGCTAATCTTGGAATAGAGGATTATTACGGCGATATTTTCGTTAAGTATTCAGCGACACTTTTTGACTTTAGTGAGGTCAGAAAGGAAATGGACTTTGAAAGAGGCAGGAGCAGCTATGGAGGAACGATTAATGTAAAAAAATTCATTGAAGGTATTTTAATACTATTGATGGATAAAGAGTAATGGAAGAGCAGGTATGAAGCTCCTGGTACAAACACCGGGAGCTTTATTTTTATCCGGTCGGACACAGATGAAACAACATTCAGATAATTCAAAACTATCAGAGTATTATTAAGTATAATTCAGTATGAATCTGTAGGGGACAAGTTATGATGAAAATAAAAAGGGGGTACGTAAGTGAAAAATAAGCTGAATTTGACTACGAAAATACTTATCGGACTTATTGCTGGTATCATTATTGGTCTCTTATTTACAAGTAACCCGGCATTTCTGGACACCTTCATCAAGCCTGTAGGGACGCTTTTCATCAATTTAATCAAGCTGGTTATTGTTCCTCTTGTTTTAGCATCACTGATTGTTGGAGCAGCCAGTATAGGTGATCCTAAAAAACTGGGACGAATCGGCGGAAAAACATTGTCATACTATCTGTTGACAACAGCATTTGCCGTTACAATCGGGCTTGTGCTGGGAAAGATTTTTAATCCCGGTGCCGGCCTCAGTATTCCTACGGATGCTGCAGCGGAAGCGACTGTAGCGCCAAAGCTTATTGATACGGTTTTGAATATTGTTCCAAGCAATCCTCTTAAAGCCATTGTTGATGGGAACATGCTGCAAATTATCGTGTTTGCGCTGCTTTTAGGTATAGCTGTAACAATGCTGCCGAAAGAAAAGGGAAAGCCTTTTGTGAGCTTTTTTGAAAGTCTTGCTGAGATCATGTACAAAATTACTGCAATTGTAATGGAGTTGGCTCCCTACGGCGTATTTGCCTTGATAGCACCGGTTGTGGCAAAAAATGGGCCGGCTGTATTGATACCGTTTATCAAGGTTATTATTGCTGTTTATTTTGGATGTGTTTTACATGCAGTCATGGTTTATTCTCCATTAGTCAGTGTGTTTGGTAAAATGAATCCGATCAAATTTTTCAAGGGTATCGCTCCTGCAGCTATGACTGCCTTTAGTACATCAAGCAGCGCTGCAACCCTGCCCGTATCAATGAAAAATGTAACCGAGAATTTGGGAGTTTCGGAAAAGGTTGCAAGCTTTGTACTGCCCCTCGGAGCTACGATTAACATGGATGGAACTGCATTATACCAGGGCGTATGTACATTGTTTATCGCACAGGTCTATGGAGTTGATCTGACAATGGCACAGATGGGGACCGTTGTATTGACAGCAACTTTAGCGTCTATCGGTACTGCGGGTGTTCCGGGTGCGGGGCTTATTATGCTTACACTGGTGCTTCAGTCTATAGGTCTTCCGCTTGAGGGTGTTGCGTTGATAGCCGGTATTGATAGGATACTGGATATGATGAGAACCTGTGTTAATGTTGTAGGAGATACTTCCGCAGCAGTAATCGTTGCGGCATCGGAGAAAGAAATATCCGTACCTGTTGACCAATTGACTGCATAAAAACGAGAGCGTTATATAACCGGCTGCTGCTTTAATATAATATATTAAGGCACAGCCGGTTATTATTGAACCGAACTGTTGACTAATACCGAAGGAGATGAAAAAATGGACCGGGTACTTGTGGCACCACAAATTTACCTCATCTTTTCTCTATATTCTGTTGGAGAATAGCCGTTGAAGTTCTTAAAAGCTTTGCTGAAATAATTGCTGTTGCTATAGCCAAGGCGCAGGGAAATCTCATTGATTGGGATATCTGCATTGTTCAGAAGCTCCTTTGCCCTTGACATTTTTGTGTTTAGAGCGTATTCGTAAATGCCGCAGTTATAGCGTTCCTTAAAAATCTTTGTAAGATATTCTTTTGAAAAATGATATTTATCCGAAAACATAGTAAGCGTTATTTCTTTGCAGTAATTTTCGTCTATATACTGTTTGATGGCCTTCGCTATTGATTTAGAGGATACTATCTGTTCAGGTCCGGCTTTTGAAGAATTGTTTCCGGGAATTCTTGCAGAGTTTTTAACTATATTTGCAACCGCTTTTCCTATTGCATTATTCAGATCCTCTTCATTTATGGGCTTTAGAATATAGTCAATAACATTGTGCCTCAAAGCTGCCCTTGCCAGTTCAAATTCATTATAACCGCTGATTACAATATATTGTGTTTTAGGAAATTCTACAGTGGCAAGACGTAGGAATTCCGTCCCATCCATTATGGGCATCTTCATATCAACGAATACCAGTTCAGGAGAAATTTCTCTGATGGAAGTTAGCCCATCCTGGCCATTTGAGGCGTAAAAGAGCTTTACAATTGAGTATTTTTCCCATTCGCCCAAGGTTTCAATTGCCTGCATTACATGTTTTTCATCATCTACAATCAATGCTTTATACAAATACGCCCACCTCGATTATAATTTTATGATATCATGTTTACGTTTACAGGAATCCTCATTTCCACTGTGGTACCGTTATCTTCATTGCTTTCTATTTCTAATGCAGCCGAATTACCATAGAGAATACGAAGTCTGCCGGCAAGATTTGAGAGACCAATGCTTTGGCTCTGCTCGCCTTCAACACTTATCTGTTCTATTACATGCTCAAGCCTTTCCTCCGACATACCAATTCCGCTATCTTTTACTTTAATTACAAGAAATCCTTGGCGCAGCATTACATTGACGTTTATTTCAATCTTGTCCAGAGTGGTTTCCATGCCATGTTTAATGGAGTTTTCTACCAAGCTCATGATTGATATCTTTGGAAGCAGCAAGTCTTCTATATTGTTTTCAACGTCTAAGTTATAAGATAACCGCTCATCAAATCTTGCCTTTTGCAATGTCAAATAGGCTTTTACATGCTTGATCTCAGAGCTCAAAGGCACAATATCATTATCCGTTATGGAGTAGCGCAGCATTGAAGACAGGGCTAATACCATATTGCTGATATCCTTTTGATTGTTTACAATGGCTTGGGTAGATATCATTTGCAAGGTATTATAAAGAAAATGGGGGTTAATCTGCGCTTCAAGGGCTTTCAGCCTTGCCGTTTTTTCCTTTAGCTCGGATATATAGTTTTTTTCAATAAGTTCATCAATCTTTAGCAGCATGGAGTTAAACTTTGTCTCAAGGTGCTTTATTTCGGCACTGCTGCCAATATGGATGGTGGCCCCGAAATCGCCGCTGCCGGCCTTCTCCATCTGCGCTGCCAAAGCTTTTAAAGGCTTCAAAAGTGTTGTTGTCAGCATATAAATAGCAACCATTGCGATAATCATCGCTATTACTATCACAATTATTGTAATATTTCTTGTTTCAACTGCAGTTTTGTTGACGATGCTTGTAGGCGTCATATTCAGAAGCTGCCAACCTTTAGCATTATCAACGGAATAGATAAAAAGATATTCTACATCATTTAATATAGTAATAAAATTTCCGGATGATTGTCCACTATCGCCTTTGACTTTGGCAGTTAGTATTTCAGCTAAGGTTTCAGGTTGGATAACGTCCGGATTATTTGTGTAGTAAAGATTTTCTTTGCTGTCTAGTAAACAGAAAATATCCTGACTTTGTGAATTTTTATTCGCAAGGTCTTCAATATAGGATTTATCCACTGTCATTTCAATATAGGCCAGAGGCTTTTGAGTTTCAATGTTAATGATCGTTCTATATAATTTTAAAAAGCTTTGTGTATCGTCCTTTGATGGCGTTACATATTTGAATTTAGGCCATTTTGAAGCTTCCGCAAATTCTTGTATTTCCGTTAAATCCGGATTGATATGGCTTCTCATATTTGGATATTTTTTTGAAATGGCGTAATAGGTTCCCATGTTGGTTAGATAAAGCTTCATTTCTGAGATGTCTTTTCTTGAATAGAACATATTTGATAAAACGTTTCTCACATATAACAAGTCACTGTAATCTTGAATATCGTTTAAACCAATAATTTGCATAAAGGTCCTGTCATTTCTGAGCATGAGTGAGTAACTCTCAAGCTGATTTATATAGGTGATGAAATTTTGCTGTTTTATATTTAGTGTTTCAGCTGAAAGGGTCGATTGATTTTTTGTAATTATATTGATCGTCCGATATTGATTAAAGGATATAACCAGGGAAAACAATATGAAAAATGCGATAGACATAGCAATGATCAATTTACCGGACAAAGTGATATTTTTATATTTCAATTTAGCCCATCTAATTATTCCCATACAATTTTCCCCCCGTTATAGTAAAATTATATCATAGAAAATTGATACACACTCCTTTGTTCAATTTTTTACCCTAAAAGTGATTAACTTTTTTAATTTATTTTGTTTGTCGAATGTTTTAAAGTTGAATTAAGAAATAATTACATGGTAGTATAAAATCTGCAAATACCGGTTTTATTACTATCAGTAAAAAGGGGAGAGGGGATAATAATGAATAAAAAATTATCAATTCTACTAGTGGTCTTGATGCTGGCGTTATCATTTGCAGGGTGCAGCAAGCCAAGTCAAGAAACAGCTCAGCCAACCGCTCAGCCGGCCGCGGACGAACCGGTTACTCTAAACTTTATGCTGAATAGTCCGGAGTTAACGGACCAATACAATGACATGGTCGAAGCCTATAAAAAGGCTAAACCGAATGTGACGATTAATCTGCAAATTTTACAAAACGATTATCAGACAGTGCTGAAGACTAAATTAAACTCAGGTGATGCCCCGGACTTATTCATGAGTAGTGCATATAATGATAATAAGGTTTTTAAGGATTATGCGTATAATTTAGATAATGAAGACTTCATGAAAGACATTGACCCCGCAATGCTGGTAAGTACAACATTGGATGGACACTTGACCGGATATCCGTTCTTAGTACAATCCCATTCCTTTATTTACAACAAGGATCTGTTTAGCAAAGCAGGAATAACAACACTGCCTGCAACCTTTGATGAATACAAGCAAGCCTGTGAAAAATTAAAGGCAATCGGCGTACAGCCATTTAGTTCAGGCTTCGCAGAATGGTGGGTGCTTCCACAGACAACCTATCCCGCGATGAGCGATGCCAATGGTGGGGATTATGTGGGATTATTCAAAAGTATTGAAAGTGGTTCACAAAAATTCGGAGATTTGCCTCAAGTTGATTACGCCCTCGATTTTATTGATTTAATAAAAGAAAATAGTGGAAACAAACCGATGGAATCAACCTTTGATGTGCAGGTTTCCGATCTTGCAAACGGAAAAGCAGCTATTATCCATCAAGGTACTTGGGCAGAAGATTCAATTAAAAAGATCAACCCCGATATAAATATTGGTTTCATCAATACGCCAAGAAGTGATGGAAAATCTGTACTTGCAGTGGAATCAAACCTTACCTTCAGAGTTTACAAGGATTCTAAAAATCTTAAGGATGTACTGGATTGGTTAAGATGGATCACGACCTCAGATTACGGCAAGTCATGGATTCCGGAAAAAATAAAACAGATATCGCCTCAAGTCGGAGCAAAAATGCCTGATACGATGCTGGCAAAGGAAACAGGAACTGCCATAGCGAATAAGGCGACATCCCCATGGTGGATATTTATTGGACCGGATGGAATTGAGCAGCCATTAGGCGTAGCATTCCAGAACTATGCAGCAGGATCCGGCAGACAAGAAACGAAGGATGCGCTTACAAAGATATTTGTTGATGCATATAATGCGCAGAAAAACAAATAGCATAGGCATTGGTAAATCAAAATTACGAGGATGGACTTGTTCCTCCTCGTAATTTTTTAAGGAGGGATTGTACTTTTGAAATTCTTGAAAAAACGAAAAGTTTTAGATAAATTAAGCTTTGCTGCATTTGTAGCACCCGCAATTACCTCGATCTCGGTATTTGTCGCTATTCCTTTTTTGATGTGTATCTATTACTCCTTCAGAAAATGGAATGGTATAGGAAAAAGCTCTACATTTATTGGATTGCAAAACTATATGCAACTGTTTACTAACGATAATATTTTCAAAGGAGCCTTTTTTTACTCCGTTTTATATACCGTTTTAGTCGTGCTGCTGGTTAATATTCTTGCACTTTTAATCGCTTTGCTTTTAGAGTCGAATATAAGGGGAAAGGGCTTCTTCAGAACATCCTTTTATATACCGAATATCATAAGCTTAATCGTTATCGGATTTATTTGGAAATTCATATTCGGACGTGTCTTTGATTCTTTATATGAAGCAACAAACCTTGCGGTATTTGGCTGGAGCTGGCTTGGGGATCGCAACATAGCCGTCATTTCGACCATTATCGTTTCGGTATGGCAGGGCCTGGGATTTTATATGCTCATTTACATTGCAGGACTTCAATCCGTACCAAGATCAATCATTGAAGCTGCTACCATTGATGGCGCAGGTTCAGTGAAAAGATTCTTCCATGTTGTTTTGCCAATGATTATTCCTTCCATTGCAGTATGTACTTTTTATTCCATGTCAAACTCCCTTAAAATGTTTGAATTGATATTCAGTTTGACAGGAGGCGGACCTGGTACAGCCACTACACCAATAGCCCTTGATATTTACAATACTGTCTTTAATAACAATCAATTCGGTTATGGAAGCGCAAAATCCGTCGTTCTATTCCTTTTGGTTGCTTTGATTACAATATGGCAGGTTACAGTGCTTAAGCGAAGAGAGGTGGAAGCATGATAAAGAACAGAAAACCGTCTTTTGTTTTATCTGTTGTAGCGCTGATGCTTTTAATCATAATGTTAGCACCGTTAGCTCTGATTATACTGGGAGCTTTTAAGACATATTCGGAAATTATGACCAACGCTATTTCAATTCCTGAAAGGCTCTCTTTTCAAAACTTTTCAAATGTATTCAGGGATATGAATTATCCAAAAGCTTTTTTGAATACAGTCTTAGTCACAATTTTGGGCACTTTGGGAATTGTTATTGTGGGTTCCCTTGCAGGATATAAGCTCTCCCGTACGAAAACAAATTTAAGTTATATCCTTTTTATATTCTGTATCTTCCCTATGATGATACCTTTTCAGTCCTATATGATTGCTTTAGTTAAAATAAGCAAATCCCTTCACCTGATAAATAGCATATGGGGACTTTCCATCATATACTGGGGGCTTGGCTCTCCACTGGCTATTTTTCTATACCATGGTTTTGTAAAAGGTATACCGAAGGAGTTGGACGAGTGTGCCAGTATTGACGGATGCTCTCAAATTAAAACTTTTTTCAAAATTATCTTTCCTCTGCTTAAGCCGACCACAGCTACGGTAGTGGTTATTAATGCCATGTGGATATGGAATGACTTTCTCCTTCCGTTATTAATCATTGGTACAGATAAGTCAAATGCGACGCTTCAGCTTGCGGCTTACGGATTTATGGGACAATATAAAATGCAGTGGAACAATATAATGGCCGGCGCGATACTGATTATCCTACCTGCTCTGGTAATCTATTTAATATTCCAGAAACATATTATTGCAGGTATGGTAGATGGCTCAGTGAAAGGTTAGGGGTGATAGATATGAAGTTTACAGATGGTTTTTGGGAAATCAAGCCCGAGTTTACCGCCTATCATGCAGCACAAGTACATGACTTCAGCATCGATAACGAAGCGGAAATAAATGCAAATAGCCTTAACTTATACTGCCCTTTTAAAAGGATAGTGTCCAGGGGAGATACCCTGAATATGGGGCAGCTTACGGTTACATGTTCATCTCCTTTTGAAGATGTAATTGGCATTAAAGTCGTAAATTATGCGGGCTTGGCCGATAATTGCCCGCACTTTAATATCAGTGATAAGAAAATATATTCAGATATATCCGGCGATGATAAAACTATCCTATTAAAAACCGGAAAGATAAGAATGGAATGCTGTAAGGACCCTTTTTCCATAGCATTTTTTGGTGATGAAAGAAGATTTACAGCAATTGAATACAAGAGCCTTTCCGTGATGAGACGAAATGATGGCGCAAGCTTTATAAATGTCGGGCTGAAGCTTTCGGTAGGTGAACTTGTCTACGGACTTGGTGAAAGATTTACTCAATTTGTAAAAAACGGTCAGGTAATTGATATATGGAACGAGGATGGCGGGACCTCCAGTGAGATTGCATACAAAAACATTTCTTTTTATGTGACCAACAGGGGCTATGGTGTATTCGTAAATAACCCCGGAAAGGTTTCTTTCGAAGTGGCCAGTGAAAAGGTAGAACAGGTGCAGTTTTCTGTTATGGATGAAGAACTGGAATTCTTTATAATTTATGGTCCGGATCCCAAGGATATATTGAGAAAATATACTCTTCTCACAGGAAGGCCGGCTGTTCCCCCAGCCTGGTCCTTTGGCTTATGGCTGTCAACCTCCTTTACAACGGATTATAATGAAAAAACCATAAACAGCTTTCTTGAGGGCATGGAAGAAAGAAATATTCCACTTTCTGTATTTCATTTTGACTGCTTCTGGATGAAGGAGTTTCAGTGGTGCAATTTTGAATGGGATAAGGATATGTTTCCTGATCCGGAAGGAATGCTTGACAGGCTTAAGAAAAAAGGTCTCAAGATATGTGTATGGATAAATCCATATATTGCACAAAAATCACCGCTTTTTAAGGAGGGAAAAGAGAAGGGTTACCTGCTCCGGGATAAAAGGGGAAATGTATTTCAGTGGAACAGGTGGCAGGCAGGTATGGCTCTGGTGGACTTTACAAATCCTGAAGCGGCACTGTGGTTTCAGTCAAAGCTTGCAAGGCTCCTGGAAATGGGTGTGGATTGTTTTAAGACTGACTTTGGTGAAAGAATTCCCGTTGAGGTAAATTATTTTGACAATAGTGACCCGCAAAAGATGCATAATTACTATACTTATTTATACAACAAATGTGTTTTTGACCTTTTGCTTGAAAAAAGAGGTAAAGGTGAAGCGGTTGTGTTTGCCAGAAGTGCAACAGCGACCTGTCAGCAGTTTCCTGTTCACTGGGGAGGCGATTGTACCGCTCAATATATATCGATGGCAGAATCTTTAAGAGGGGGGTTATCCCTTGCCTCTTCCGGCTTCGGTTTCTGGAGCCATGATATTGGCGGTTTTGAATCCCAATCATCACCGGATATTTATAAGAGATGGATTGCTTTTGGACTTTTATCATCCCACAGCAGGCTGCATGGGTCCACCTCCTACCGTGTTCCGTGGAATTATGATGAAGAGGCCTGCAGGGTGTTGAATTTCTTCACAAGACTGAAGTATTCTCTTATGCCCTACATTTTTGATAAGGCCTGTGAAGTTAATGAAACAGGTATTCCTCTTATGAGGCCGATGCAGATAGAGTTTCCTGGGGACTACGCCTGCGACTACCTGGAAAGACAGTATATGTTCGGAGATAAGCTGCTGGTTTCGCCGATTCTCAGGGTCGATCACAGAGCGGTGTTCTATTTGCCCCAGGGCAGCTGGACACATCTTTTATCCAATGAAAAGATAGCCGGAGGAAGATGGATAGAAAAAGAGTATGATTATTTAAGTCTTCCCTTGTTTGTAAGGGAAAACAGCATTCTGGCAATCGGAGCGTCAGATGATAAGCCGGACTATGACTATGAAGACGGCGTATCCTTCCATGTTTTTGAATTAGGGGATAGGGCAGAGGCTAAAGTCAGAGATCTTCAAGGAAAAATTACAGCCAGAATTGAAGCAATTGTGAATTATGATGATGAAGGGAATAAATGCGGCATTAAATTTGAATGTGATATGAATAAAGACTTCAAGGTTGTACTCAGAGGAATTAATACTGAAGAAATTGAGACAAATGAAGCAAAGATTTTAGATTCACCGCAGGGCGCAGTTCTGCTTCCGGGTAAAAAAAGCTTCACTGTGAATATGGTGCCAGGCTTCGCACATTCGCACATATTAAGGTAAATATTTACAATTGGTACACCTTCTGGTAATATAATGTCAGGAGGTGTATTATTTTGGGGAGAGCTTGGAGAGAGGAATACTGTGGAGGAAAATATGGAAGGAATGCGTCAAGAAATATATAAATTGATAAAAAGCGGCAGAAGAAGATAGGTATAACAGAATCCGCAGCAAGAAGCATGATAAGCAGAATCAAATAAGTGCGAAACTGCGGTGCATGACACCACTTAGTATGCTATAATCGCATTAAGATATGGATTTGTGTGAAAGGGTGATAGCATGATATTTTATTTTTCCGGAACAGGAAACTCACTTTATGCCGCAAAAAGTATTGCCCGGCATAATAGTGAAGAATTAGTTTCAATAGCTGCCGCCGTAAACAGTGGCGGTGAATTTTACGAATACAGCTTGAGGGACAATGAAATTGTAGGCTTTGTATATCCGGTGTATGCATGGGGGCCTCCTGGAATCGTTATTGAATTTATTAAGAAGCTCATGTTGAATAATTTTCGGGACAACTATATTTTCTCTGTTGCAACTTGCGGAGATAACATCGGGAACACCATGAAAGTTATAGGCGATTGCTTGAAGAAAAAGGGTCTGAATTTAAATAGTGGATTTTCTATCAAAATGCCGAATAACTATATATTAATGGGCGATGTAGATTCAAAAGAGCAGGAACAAGAAAAGCTTTCCGCAGCAGATGGAATCTTGGAAAATATCAATCATACTATTAAACAAAGAACAACGGGAATATTCAGAGTAGAAAAAGGTTTTCTCCCGTGGTTATTAACCGGATTTATAAACCCTATGTTTAATAAAAACGCCATTAATACCACAAAATTTTATGCAAATGATAATTGTACCGGCTGTGGTATTTGCGAAAGGGTTTGTAATTGCAACAGCATTAAAGTGAATGAAAAGCCACAGTGGGGGAAACGCTGTACCCAATGCCTGGCGTGTATCCATTATTGTCCCGTAAAAGCAATTCAATACGGAAAAGGCACTGAAAAAAAGGGAAGGTACACCAATCCCAATATAGGGATTGATTGAAGATGAATATTGCTGTATTGCTCTGCAGTGGAAGAAAAAAAGGGAATACATACAGAGTTGCGAGTCTCATGGCTGACGAAATGAAAGCACTAGGTGAAAAGGATAATTTCTCGGTTGAGTTTCATTATGTACAATTATTCGAATATGACATAAAGCCTTGCCGGGGGTGCAGGACTTGCCTTGATATAAATGAAGCGCTTTGTCCTCTTGGAGATGATGATTTTAAAAAGATTAGAAGTCTGATAGCGGAGTCGGATGGTATCATAGTCACATCTCCTGTATATGTTAACGATGTTGCAGGTGTAATGAAGAATTTACTTGATCGCATGGCTTATGCCTGCTACAGGTCAGACCTTCCGGATAAATGTGTATATGCTCTGGCAACAACAGGATCAGCCTCTCTGGGGCATACATTGAAAACCATCTATGGTGCTTTTTTTGCATATGGTTCATATTTGTCCGGCAAAGCGGGATTTATTACGGGAGCTCAAATGCCTCATGAAGAAATCAGTCGAAAGTATGGAAAACGTATTAAAAAAGCCGCCAAATCCCTTTATAGTGATATATATAATAAGAAGTATATGAAGCCATCCTTTATATCCCTGATGATATACAAAATCAGAAAGAAAATATGGATGAGGGACAAAGAGGATTCCGCCAATAAAACCTTCTGGAAGGAAAAAGGCTGGCTCAATCCAAAAACGTCATACTACATCCCTCATCAATCATCAAAACTTAAGGTTTTTTTTGCAGAAGCATTCTCAGGGCTGATGTTGTTGCTTTTAAAGAAAACATAAATTTGTGATTCGAATGGTTCGTTATTACAAAGGAAGGGAATATGTTGCCGACTACGCGTTGTATATAACGCAGGCACCAGAAGTTCCTAACAAATACAGTTATGCAGCTTGACAAACAAAATAATACAAAATTGTTGCGCATTGGAAAATATAAGGCTATAATAATTGTAGGGGATTTTGAAAAAGGTCGCCGTGACCTGTAAGTGCTGGAACACTTACAGGCTCATGCAGGTGCAACACCACCCACAAACGCAGCTTTCGCTGCCACAGCAACCTTATGTTATTATAGTCTATTTTTACAGTTATTTCAAGGCGTGTTCCATTGCATTGATGTTACAATGTGTTTGCATTGCATTGTGCAAGGAAAGGATGCCTTGGCTTCTGAATGATAACATAAAGTGCATGTGTGGGATAAAACCTGCATATGC
>Ga0209643_1001557_pt1 | contig 20495 bp, 15 predicted proteins | sample AutmiccBRH37_all_FD_187383 | JGI IMG/M metagenome (GOLD analysis project Ga0209643, IMG submission 187383) | Deep subsurface microbial communities from Mt. Terri, Switzerland - Autotrophic microbial communities BRH/37_all (SPAdes) (version 2) | ecosystem: Environmental > Aquatic > Deep... | reverse complement strand
ACTAAACATAAAACGATCGAGCTGGGCTTCAGGCAGAGGATATGTCCCCTCTTGCTCTATTGGGTTCTGAGTAGCGAGTACAAAAAATGGCTGTTCTAATTGATATGAGGTACCAGCTGTTGTAACTTTATATTCCTGCATCGATTCAAGAAGTGCCGCTTGCGTTTTTGGCGGAGTTCTATTTATCTCGTCTGCAAGAATTAAATTAGAGAAAAGAGGACCTTTTATAAATCGAAAAGATCTTTTCCTTGAAACTGCATCTTCGTCAATAATTTCAGTACCTGTAATATCTCCGGGCATTAAATCAGGAGTGAATTGAATTCTACTAAAATTTAAATCTAATACTTCAGCCAATGTTTTAATCAATAATGTTTTTGCTAAACCCGGGACACCAACTAATAAGCAATGTCCTTTACATAATAAACTAACGATAAGGTCATCGATGACTTTATTTTGTCCGACTATTACTTTTGCGATCTCTTTTTTTAGTTTTTGAATTGAATCACTTAATTCACTAACTAATTTAACATCATTAGTATTCTCTTTCACTCAAAATTCCTTATATGCGGACTTCCCAGAAGATCTTATCTTTAAGTTCTTGAATCCAATTTGAATAGAGTTTTTGTTTTTTATAAAACTCAGCTAATTTCTTAATTTCGTCATAATCCATAGCAATGCTTGCTTGATGCTGTGGGATTCTTCTCACAAGTCTGACTATATGATATCCATAAGAATTTTTATCAATTTCTAAACGTTTAGGAAAACTAATCTCCCCTTCTTTCAACTTAAGAACGGTCTCAGAAAGTGATTTATCTAATTGCTGTTGTTCAAAAATGCCTAGAGAACCTCCAAACTTACCTGTCTCATGGTCATCACTATACTTAATTGCATAATAAGCAAAAGTATTTTTACCGCTTAGAATGCTATCTCTCAAATCATTTAAAAGTTCAATTGCAGCTAAATCAGATTCGCCATCACTCTTAATTTTGATAAGTATATGACGTGAATGGATTGCATCACCTCTTCTTTCGAGAAGTTGGATGATATGGTATCCGACCGGTGAAAGGATAATGTTCGATAATTGTCCCGGTCCTAAAGCGAAAGCGGCTGCTTCAAATTCAGGATAAAATACACCACGTTTTACAAAACCAAGATCACCGCCTTGGGCAGCACTGCCCGGATCATCAGAATATTTTCTGGCTAATGCACCAAAATCTTTTCCGTCTTTAATTGAATCTAATAATGCTAGTGCGAAATTCTTTGCTTTATTTTTAACTCTCTCGCCTGTTTTAGGATTCTGAAAAATGTGAGAGATTTCAAATCTTTCCGGTATAAGTCCTAAAGAATCTTTATTTGCATCAAAGAAATCTTCGACTTCTTTTCGAGATGATTTTAAGTCTCCGAATTTTTTATTTTGAACTGTCTGTGCCATTAAATTTTTTCTAGTATCTTCAGCCCAATTTCTCTTTAATTTATCAATGGACATTTGATATGCTTGCTCAAGTTTTTCTTTTGAGCCATATTGCTGCGTGATATAGTTAATTTGGTAATCGAGTTGCTGCTGCACTTGTTCTTCAGGCACAACTACTGAATCAAATTCTGCCTGAGCATATAAAAGCTTTTCTTCAATTAAAGAATTTAGTACTTGTCTTAATAAAGTAGAATCTTTTGGGTCAAGATTTCTTTGAGCTGCTTCATAAACAGCTCTAAATTCCACTTCTGATTTCAAAATAATCTCTTTATCGACAACGGCAGCAATTTTATCTAATACCTGCTGAGCATTGTTCTGAATCGAAAGAGTAACAACTAATAATAAAAATATTTTTATTCTGTTTGCCATATAATCTTCGAATTATTATCCTCTAAAATTTCGCTTATGAAATTTCTTAAAAATTCCATGCGTTTAGTTATTAAAAATCTTTGTTCCACCTGTTCCCTAATATTCTCAAGTTTTGGCAGAGTATTTCTATTGTACTTTTCAATTAGTTGAACAACAGTAAAATAATCGGGTTCCGATTTAATTACCACACTAACTTCATTTTGTTCCATTACTTTAAGACTAAAAATGATTTGTTCAGAATTAATCTCATGTGCATACCTAAAACCTAAATTAAGAAGATTAACAACTCCCGGATCTGACTTATATGCACTTGCTATTCTATCCCATTCACTATCAATAAGGAGATTTCTAAATTTAATCGCTTTTTCTTCCGAATTAAATACAATTAAATTAAATCGAAAAGCATCATCATTTAGAATAAAATCATTCTTATACTTTGCAAAATATTCTTCCAATTCTGTTTGTGAAGGCGAAAAAGAAAAATCCTTTAAAGCTTTTGCTTTAAATAAAGCCACTGCTAATTCTTTTTTATTCTGTTCAATAATTGATTTAAACTCTGCTTCTTCGGTTAAACCTTCTTCGACAGCCACCTGATATAAAACTTCTTTTTCAATCCATTCCTTTATAAACTCATCTCTAAATTTTCTATTATTTTTGTAATCACTTAAAGAGCTATCGAGAGCATTTTTAGTTAGTACACTATTACCCGCTTTAGCGACAATAGAATTATCCTCTTTTTTATCGGAACAATAAAAAAGAGAGATTGCAAAAATAGTAATGAGAGCTTTATTTAAAAGCTCTCTCGAGTTCTTCATAATTTAAAACCGGTTTATATTTTACTTTAAGGCTATTAATAAATTCATTCTCTAATCTCTTGCTTTCGCTTTCCTGATATAATGAAGATGCTTCAGCTTTAGCTTCATCAAAAGTTTTTTCTCTTGCACTTTCTTTAGCGACTAATCTAACAATTGCCCAGCCATCCTTATATTTTACGGGGGCGGAGTAATCTCCTTCATTAGTTAGCTTATTTGCTGCTATCGACAATTCATCTGATTGGGCATCTACAAAATCCTTTTCGTTTAATCTATTACCTAATTCTCTTTTATCAATATTTTTATTCATTAGTGTATCAAAATCGTTTCCGGATTTTAACATACTATAAAAATTGTAAATAGTAGAATCGCTTTTAGAATAAAGGATATTATATTTAACTCTATCTCCGAAGCTATAGTTCTCTTTCGTACCTTTCCAATAATTAAGTAATGATACGGAATCTATTTCTATTTTATTCCATACTTCATCTTCAAGAAGCTTAAAGAGATAAACACCACTCTCGTAATCATCCATTAATGCAGCAAAATCCTTATTCACTTTATCGAACTCTAAAGACTTATACCGAAGAGCCAAGGAAGTAGAATAGAAATAAAGAGCATCTGTTAAGAGACCTTTACTGATCGGCTTTAAGAGCATATTTTTTTGTCTTGTCATATATGCCAATAAGCTATCCACCGAATAAAGATCACTTTTCATAACAAATAATTCATTTTTACCGAATTTCTTTGAAATTTCCATCTCTTTATAATCAACTGTTAGCTTAGTTGTATCTTTAAAGTCAATGATATTCTGAAGTGTTGCTTCGCTTAGCTTAAATCCGTATTTAACTTTGAGTGTATCAACTAAAACATCATATTCATTCTTATATCTTGTGCGTTGGAAAAGGTCTTTTAAATTTTCTTTATCTTCTTCAAAGGATGGTAATTCACCAATTTCATAAACCTTAATAATATGATAACCGAATTGAGTTTTAATAATAGAAGATACTTCATCTTTATTGAGTTTAAAAGCAGCATCGTCAAATTCCATAACCATTTTGCCACGTTCAAACTTACCTAAGTCTCCTCCTCTTTTTCCGCTTCCGGGATCATCAGAATATTTCTTTGCCAATTCTTTGAAATCTTCACCTGCTTTAAGACGAGCTTCCACATCTTTAATTTTTGCTAAAGCTTTTACAGTGTCTGTTGTACCGGTGCTATCTTTAAAAGCTGCTAAAATATGGAGTGCTTTCAAATATGGTTTTCTATTTACGATATCTGTTACTTTTATGATATGATAACCGAAACTTGATTTAACCGGTTCAGGATAAACTTCACCTGCTGTTTTAATAGCATAAACTGCATCATCTAATGAAGGGCTGACAATATTTCCGGAGACAACATAATAAACATCTCCGCCTCTGCCTTTTGTATAATTATCTTTTGAATATTCGGAGGCTAGTTTCCCGAAATCTTCTCCATTTTTAATTCTTTGAATAAGTTCCTTTGCAAGTGCTACGGTTTGTTCTTCGTTACGAGATGAATCAGGCACCAAAAATATATGAGAAACTCTGTATTCTTTTTTTCTTCTTTCGTAAAGATTCTTCATCCATGGATCAAAAAGTTCTTTTTCTAAATAGATTGTCTGTCCGATAGCCACTTTATAATCTGTAATTTCTCTTTGTAGTTCAGGATCACTTTTGTAACCTCTTACTTCTGCATCGTTTAATTTCATTTTATAATTAACATAAAGGTCTAAGAAGTTTTTGTATGCAGTAATTGTATCTTTTTTAGCGGCTTCAAGATTGCCGGTATTTTTAACATAAGCTTGCTCAAATTCTGATAAGCTAATTGTGGAATCGTCATATTCTGCAACGATTACTTTGGAACTATCATAAGAGCAAGCCGAAATAAGTGATATCAATGCAACTATGAAAAATAATTTTGAAAATTTAGACATCGTAACCGAATCCTCCATAAAATACTTATTTAGAAAGTTTATATTATTTGTATTATCAATAAAAATCAAGGTAAAGCAAAAAAACGGTATTAATCCATTACCGGTTTAGTATTTCTTTCCCAGAAAAAACCGTATTGATAGCCCTGAATTGAAGGATTATCATCGGCAAGTTTTAAACGTTTTTCGGTTATACAACAGAATTCCCTATCAAGTTCTACCCCTGAATAGAGTCTTTTAAGTTTTTTAGCAACAACCGAAGTCGTACCGGAACCGAGGAAAGGATCAAAAACTAAATCACCCTCATCACTGCTTGCAAGAATTACCTTTGCTAATAATTTTTCTGGCTTCTGAGTTGGATGATCGGTATTCTCGGTCATAGACCAAAATGGTATGGATAAATCAGTCCAAATATTTGATGCATGAGTAAGCCGAAATGAACCATTTGATGATTTTTGCCAATCCTTTGGTTCACCTTCTGAATTTTTATAGGGAGCAAGTACTTTTCTTTTTAGTTTTACTCGATCCGGATAAAATTTGTATTTATCTGAAACTGTACAAAACCAGATATCTTCAGTATTATTTTTCCAGTTACAAGATGATCCTCGCCCTTTTTCTCTTTCCCAAGTAATCCGATTGCGAATTATGAAAAATTGCTCTAGCACTCGCTGAATTGATAGAGAAGAACGCCAGTCACCACAAAAATAGATAGTTGAATCATCTTTTAATATATGCCGTATTGAAATTATCAGTTTCTCAATCCACTTTGAATATTCATCAATCGTTTTTTGAGCGAATATAATAGTGTTAAAGGACTTCCTAAGATTATAAGGCGGATCGATGAATAAAAGATCAACACTTTTTTCGGGTAAATATTTCGCTACCTTAAAAATATCTCCTTGAATTGTCCTTAGAGCAATATCATTAATCGAAGAATCACTTTTTAACTTCAATAAATTATCAGAAAAAATAATTTTATCCTGCCTGCTTAAAGAAATAGTTTGATTACGGCTTGCTATTTTTTTATCCATAAAATTATTTAGCCGCGGTTCCCGGTTGAATCGATTCATTAATCTCTAAAATTTTAACAAAACCATCAGGTGTATCTAAAGCCATAATCATACCTCTCGATTCCAGTCCCATAAGTTTTGCAGGTTTAAGATTAGCGACAATTAATACCTTTTTGCCGATTAAATCTTCAGGTGAATAACTTTTAGCTATTCCTGCCACGACTTGTCTTTTTTCAAATCCTAAATCAAGTTGAATGCGGAGAAGTTTTTCGCTCTTTTTTACTCTTTCGGCATCAATTACTAATGCAGTGCGCAATTTTATTTTCTTGAAATCATCTATTGTGATTTCCTCATCCGGAATATGTACAGGAGCACCATCAACTACACCTAATTTACTCACTAATTTATCTATTACCGCGTCTTCAATTTTTGTAAATAAAATTTCAGATTTTCCAAGAGAATGACCTTCCGGCAAATTCAAATTACCAGAATCGGTCCAATTCTTTGGTTCAGCATTCAGCATATTGAAAATTTTACCGGACGAAAATGGGATAACCGGAGCAAACACAGAAGCTAAAGTATAAATCGTATTCAAACAGATATTGAGCGTGGTACCACATTTTTCTTTATCCGATTTAACTGTTTTCCACGGTTCTGAATCATTAAAATATTTATTTGCTGAACGAGCCAATGACATCATTTCAAAAACCGCATCTTTTACTTTATATTTTTCTAAAAATTCACTTATGCTCTCCGGAGCTGATTTAATATTATTAATCATCTCCTCGTCAATAAGGTCAAGTTTTCCGAGAGGAGGTACTTTACCATCAAAATGTTTAGAGGAAAAAATAAATGTACGATTAATAAAATTACCTAATATATCCGCCAGTTCGCTATTTGTCCGGTTCTGAAATTCTTTCCAATAAAAATCGGTATCTTTATTCTCTGGCAGATTAGCTGCAAGAGTATATCTTAGAGTATCAGCATCAAAGAGTTCGAGAAATTCATCCACATCAATCCCCCATCCGCGAGACTTTGAAAATTTCTTTCCTTCAAAATTTAGAAATTCATTTGCAGGTACGTTTTGAGGGAGAATATACTTTAAAGGATTAACATCATTCCATCCCATTAACATTGCAGGGAAAATTATGGTATGAAATACGATATTATCTTTACCGATAAAAGCTACATATTTTGTATCTGCATCATTCCAATAATCTTTCCAAAGTTCCGGTTTACCTAATTTTTCTGATAATTCGATTGTTGCTGAAATATATCCTAGGACAGCTTCAAACCAAACATATAGGACTTTACCTTCGGCATCCTCTAAGGGTACCTTCACTCCCCAATCGAGGTCTCTTGTATAAGCACGATCTTTAAGACCTTCCCTAAACCATCCATTGCAATATTGAAGAACATTATCCTTCCAGCCATACTTTTCACTCATTTCTTTAATATAATCTTCAAGGCGTTCCTGATATTTGCCTAAAGGGAAATACCAATGAGATGTTTCTTTTAAAATTGGTGTTTCCCCTGAGATTTTACTTTTAGGATTTATAAGTTCTGCCGGTTCGTATAATGAATTACATTTTTCACATTCATCACTTCGAGCCTCTAAATAACCACATTTTGGACATGTACCTTCTACATATCGGTCAGGTAAAAACTTCTTTACTTTTTCGTCATAGAATTGCGATGTCTTTTTCTCAACTAATATTCCTTGATCATGATAACATTTGAAAAATTCTTGCGCAGTTTTATGATGAATGGGAATACTTGTCCGCGAATAGATATCAAAGCTCATCCCGAATTTTTCAAAAGCATTTTTATTAAGTTCATGAAAACGATCAATAATTACTTGAGGAGACACTTTTTCATTATCGGCAGAAATTGTAATTGGCACACCATGTTCATCAGAGCCACATATATATATTATATCATCGCCTTTAAGACGTTTATAACGGACATAGATATCAGCAGGCAGATATGCACCGCTAAGATGACCTAAATGAATCTTGCCATTTGCATAAGGGAGTGCAGATGTAACTAATATTTTTTCTTTTTTCAAAAGTAACCTCAGGGATTCGTAATTAGCTTATTAATATAATAAAAATCGGGCAATTTTTGACCAATAAAAAAGCCGTTACAAGCGATTTTGAAACGGCTTTTAAAATTAAGCAAAGATAAAATTAATTCGGGATTACATTTCCTGATTCTGTTTAACTAGAAAGAAGTTTATTAATAGAATCAGCTGCTCTTCTTCCTTCGCCCATAGCTAAAATAACAGTAGCAGCTCCAAGAACTATATCTCCGCCGGCAAATATTTTTTCCATAGATGTCTTCTGATTTTCGTCAACAATTATATTTCCCCATTTATTAACATTTATTTCGGGATTTGATTGACTTATAAGCGGGTTACTACTATTACCGATTGCAACAATTACAGTATCGACATCGAGGATAAATTCACTATTAGCTAATTCCACAGGTCTCCTTCTCCCTGAGCTATCAGGTTCTCCTAATTCGTAACGTAAACATTCAATCCCATTGACTTTCCCTTTTTCATCTCCGAGAATTCTTTTTGCATTCTGAAGGAATAAAAATTCGATACCTTCTTCTTTTGCATGCATCACTTCTTCCTTACGAGCAGGCATTTCCACTTCAGTTCTTCTATAAACCACATATACTTTTTCTGCGCCGAGACGCTTAGCCATTCTTGCGGCATCCATTGCAACGTTGCCACCTCCAAGAACAGCAATTTTTTTAGACGGATAAATTGGGGTATCAGCTTTTCCCTTTTCAAAAGCTCTCATTAAGTTAGCTCTTGTAAGATATTCATTTGCAGAAAATACACCTACTAGATTTTCTCCTTCAATATTCATGAATACTGGAAGACCTGCTCCGGTACCTAAAAATATTGCATCATATCCATCTTTATTAATTAAATCCATCAGTTTGCGGGTCTTACCGACTACAAAATTGGTTTTAATTTCTACACCCATTGCCGAAAGAGTTTCAATTTCACGATCGATAATATCGTTTGGCAAACGAAATTCAGGAATACCATAACGAAGTACTCCTCCAAGTTTATGGAAAGCTTCAAATATTGTAACATGATGCCCTTGTCTTCTGCAATCCGCTGCCACTACTAAACCGGCAGGACCACTTCCGACAACTGCTACTTTTTTACCCGTTTCAGGTTTTATTTCAGGAATCGAAATTCTTCCTGTCATCCTTTCCCAATCGGCAACAAACCTCTCCAATCTCCCGATAGCAACTGCTTTATCAACATCTTTTAATGCTTTCCCGACTGTGCAACTTTGTTGACATTGGACTTCTTGAGGACAAACACGCCCGCAAATTGCAGGAAGCAAACTGGCTTCTTTAATCACACCTGCAGCACCTTCAAAATCAGAATGAGCCACGTGATCGATAAACCGAGGTATATCAATTTTCACCGGACAATCATCCACACAATTTTTTTTAACACATTGCAAGCAGCGCATAGCTTCAATTCTCGCTTGTTCCATTGTGTAACCGAGTGCCACCTCATCTAAATTGTTAACTCTTATAGATGGGTCTTGGGCCGGCATCTCCTGCGCCGGAATCTTTGTTCTCTCTTTTGCTTTTAAATCATCTACTCTTGTAACGTAGTCTGCAATTAATATTTTTGCTTCTTCAGAGAATTGCTCAATAGTTTTATGGCTCATATCTTAGATTCCTTTTCATCAACCAATGCGTCCAGATAACAATTATGAACATCCCGTTCAATTTCTTTATATGAGTTAAGTCTATTAATCATATTATCGAAATCAACTTTATGCCCATCAAACTCAGGACCGTCCACACAAACGAATTTGACTTGATTGCCTACATTAACGCGGCATCCTCCGCACATCCCTGTTCCATCAACCATAATGGTATTTAGCGAGACTTGAGTAAAAACTCCAAAAGGTCGAGTAGTTTCGGAACAGAATTTCATCATTAAAGGTGGTCCTATTGCTATTACCATATTCGGCTTTTCTTCTCTTTCACATACTTCTTTTAAAGGTTCAGTAACTAATCCTATTCTTCCATAAGAGCCATCATCAGTGCAAATAATTAATTCATCTGCAATCGTTTTCATCTCTTCTTCAAGAATGATTAGCTCTTTATTACGAGCACCAATGATTATAATGACTTTATTACCTGCATTTTTGAGTGCTTGTGCAATTGGATGTAAGGGTGCAACACCAATACCACCGCCAACACAAACTACTGTTCCAAAATTTTCAATATGTGTAGCGGTACCAAGCGGACCTACTAAAGCAGGTAAGGCATCTCCGACCTTCATTTTCGAAAGTGCATGAGTACTTTTTCCAACTACCTGATAAATAATTGTAATAGAACCTTCCTTAATATCTGCATCGGCAATAGTAAGTGGAATTCTTTCACCATAATCATCATCAACCTGCAAAATAATAAATTGCCCTGCAGCCCGCTCTTCAGCAATCATAGGGGCTGCAATTCTCATTAGATATACATCTTTTGATAACTGTTTCTTAAAAAGTATTTTGTTCATATAATTTAATCTAACCCTTTATACATATCTTCAATTAAGTTCGTATAGCGTTCTTCGATTACTTTTCTTTTTACTTTTAATGAAGGAGTAAGTTCCCCCCCTTCTATCGAGAACGGTTTATCAAGAATAGCGAATTTTCTTACCCTTTCAAATCCGGCTAATTTCTTTTGAAAAACATCTAATTCTTTATCCAATAATTCATAAATCTGTTTGAGATTAACTAATTCCATCGGATCAGTATATTGAATACGATTTGCATCAGCATATTCCTTTAGTGCTTCAAAATCAGGCACGATGAGTGCACTTAAAAACATCCTTCTATCACCAATTAAAACAAACTGATCAATATATTTACTGGCAAGGAACATATTTTCAATTGGTGTTGGTGCTATATATTTACCTGTTGTCGTTTTGAAAAGATGTTTTTTTCTATCAGTAATAATTAAAAAACCTTCGGCATCAAAAACACCAATATCACCGGTATGAAGCCATCCATTTTTAATTGAATCATCAGTTTCTTTTTTATTCTTGTAATATCCTTTCATGATATTAGGGCCATAAGCAAGGATTTCGCCATCTTTAGCAATTTTCACTTCTACTCCCGGCATTACTTTCCCCACTGTTCCAAATTTATAATCATTCGGTCTATTAGCTGCAATTACCGGAGATGATTCCGTTAGGCCATACCCTTCAATAATTAACATTCCTGCTGCTTCAAAGAATAAACCTAATTCTCGAGCAAGTGCAGCACCACCGGAAATAAAAAAGCGAAGCCTCCCGCCGGTTTTATCTTTGAGTTTTGCATATACCAATTTACTTGCTAGTTTGTGTTTTAATGTTAATGAGATTGGTATTGGCATACCGCTCTGTTTTACTATAGCAAATTCTTTACCGATTTCAATACCCCAATTAAAAATTTTCTGTTTGCTTGCAGGTTGGTTTTCTACATTCTTTTTAATTTTACTATACATTCTTTCAAAAAGTCGAGGTACGGCCGTCATTATTGTTGGTTTAATGTCTTCCATATTTGAAGCAACCTTCTCGATACTTTCAGCATAAGCAATTGCACCGCCACACGAGAATGCAGTATAATAGCCGGCCATTCTTTCAAAAATATGACATAGTGGTAAAAACGAAAGGAATAGATCCGTTTCTCCGATATCAAAAATTTCATGTGCAGATTTAATATTAGAGCATATATTTTTGTGCGTGAGCATTACTCCTTTTGGTTCGCCTGTTGTGCCAGATGTATAAATGATTGTGCATAAATCATCTTCGTGGCAAAGTTCGGAACTTTCTTTAAAGTAATTTGGATTTTCAGTTTTGAATATTTTTCCTTTATTCATGATTTCATTAAAGGATACCACACCTTTATCGGCGGTTACATCAACTTCATCCATTACGATTATATGTTTTACAGTCTTAAGATTATTTTTGACCTTAAGGACTTTATTTAACTGATATTTATTTGAAACAATAACAGCGACAGATTCTGAATTATTAAGGATAAACTCGATAGTATCAGAAGTTGAAATAGGGTAAAGAGGGACATCAACAGCGCCAAGCGATAAAATTCCAAAATCAGCTACAACCCATTCAGGGCGGTTTTCTGAAATAATAGATATTCTTTCTTCACGTTTAATCCCTATTGAAGCTAGACCTAAAGCAAATGATTCCGTCATATCATAAAGTTCAGGATACTTGATCTCAAGCCAAGTATCTCCCTTTTTGTACTTAATTACATAACGGTCTTTTCCCTTTGCAAACTCTAAAGTTATTGTTCTGAAGAGTTCTGAAATAGTTTTGAAATCCTTATAAATAGACATCACACACTCCTTTTTTAGAAGATTATTAAGTTACGAGTGAGAAATAATATATGCAACGTTCAAAAAAAATTATTATACTTGGCACTAAATTATTTAGGAATTAAATGAAATTCGTCCGAAGGATGTACGATTGGGTTTTGCACTGGGCAGATTCACCGAATGGAGCTTATGCGTTATTTTTAATTGCATTTGCCGAGTCATCATTTTTCCCAATTCCGCCCGATGCTTTATTAATTGCCTTAATCTTGGGGGCACAAAAAAAAGCATTTAAATTTGCTGCTATATGTACAGGAGCTTCTGTCTTAGGTGCTTTATTTGGTTATATGATTGGTCATTTTCTTTGGTGGAGCGGTCCTAACGATTTTTCTTCTTTAGCTAATTTTTTCTTTAATAATGTGCCCGGATTTTCTACTCATATATTTTATGATGTAAAAGCTTTATATGATGAATGGAATTTTTGGATAATCTTTACTGCAGGATTTACACCAATTCCTTATAAAGTATTTACTATTACCGGTGGTGCATTTAATGTAAATATTATTCTTTTTACTATTGCATCGATTTTAGGTAGAGCAGGAAGATTTTTCTTGGTTTCTTATCTGATCTGGAGATTCGGTCCGCAAATAAAAACTTTTATCGACAAGTATTTTAATATTTTGGCTATGGGTTTTACGGTACTACTGATTGGTGGGTTTGTAATTATAAAATATTTGATTTAGATATTTCTATCAAATTTGTTCTCCACTAAAACAAGTCGGCATTTTTGATATTAGTTATAATGATGTAAAAAAAAGCAGTAAGGATATCCTTACTGCTTTTTTTATAGATCAATTTAATTAAATCATATTTTCAGGTCTAACAACCTCATTGAATTTTTCACTTGTAAGAAGTCCAAGTTCGACCGCTGCTTCTTCAAGAGTTTTATTTTCTGCATGTGCTTTCTTAGCTACCTTTGCCGCATTATCATAACCGATATGAGGATTAAGTGCTGTTACCAACATTAAAGAATTTTTCAAATGATTATTAATAACAGATGAATTTGCTTCAATTCCCACAACACAATGATCAGTAAAACTTTCGCACGCATCTGAAATTAGCCTGATTGAATTAAGCACATTATAAATAATAACGGGCTTAAACACATTCAACTCAAAATTACCCATAGCACCACCGAAATTAACTGCCACATCATTTCCAAATACTTGAGCGCAAACCATTGTCATTGCTTCAGATTGAGTAGGATTAACTTTACCTGGCATTATAGAGCTACCGGGTTCATTTTCAGGGAGCATTAATTCCCCAATTCCACATCTTGGCCCTGAGCCTAACCACCGAACGTCATTTGCTATTTTCATTAGTGATGATGCCAATGTTTTTAGGGTACCATGAAATTCAACTAATGCATCGTGCGCTGCAAGAGCCTCGAATTTATTAGGAGCTGATACAAAATTAAGTCCGGTTATTTCAGCTATTTTTTTTGCTGAAAGTTCTGCAAATTTTGGATGAGTATTTAAACCGGTGCCAACAGCAGTACCGCCTAAAGCTAATTCATATAAATATGGCAATGAATTATTTATTCTATCAAGTCCATTTGTTAATTGCTGAACATAACCGGAAAATTCTTGACCAAGAGTAAGAGGGACAGCGTCCATTAGATGCGTTCTTCCGATTTTAATAATTCCCATAAATTCTGTTGATTTTACTGCGAGTGCATCACGAAGTTTAGTAACCATTGGAATGAGTCGTCTATGTATCTCCTCAACCGCAGCAATATGCATTGCAGTAGGAAATGTATCGTTTGAAGATTGAGCTTTATTGACATCATCATTAGGATGAATCGGTTTTTTACTTCCAATCACTCCGCCCGAAATTTCGATGGCACGATTGGAAATTACTTCATTACTATTCATATTAGTTTGAGTACCGCTGCCTGTCTGCCAAATTACCAATGGGAAATGATCATCTAATTTACCGGATATAACTTCATCGGCAGCTTGAACAATTAAATCAACTTTTTCTTTGCTAAGTGTACCTAATTCATTATTAGTTAGAGCTGCAGCTTTTTTTAGTATTCCGAGAGCTCTTATCATTTCGCGAGGGAAACGATTTCCGCCTATCTTAAAATTCATTAAACTTCTGGCAGTCTGAGCTCCATAATACATATCTGATGGGACTTGAATTTCACCCATTGAATCAGTTTCTATTCTATAATCCATTTTACCACTCCCAATTTTGATTAATAGTTAAATTTAAGCTAAGCAATCCTGAAATTCAATAATTATCATGTAAATGAAAAACAAAAAAGTTATCTTTGTGATTCAGTTACTTTTATTGAAAGAGAGAAAATGTCGAGAAATACAAAACGTCCGACTTGGGATGAATATTTCCTGAAAGTAGCAATGTTAGTATCGGAAAGAGCAACATGTCCGAGGATGCATTGCGGCTGCGTATTAGTAAAAGATAAGCAAATTCTTTCAACCGGATATAATGGCTCTATTCCGGGGGATGAACATTGCGAAGATATTGGTTGTATGGTTGTGGATAATCATTGCGTAAGGACTATTCATGCAGAGATGAATGCGATATTACAATGTTCATCGCATGGGATCAGTACGGCAGGAGCTACTGCTTATGTAACTAATATGCCATGTACTAACTGTTCAAAAGCATTAATTGCAGCCGGCATCAAAGAGGTAATTATTTTTTCTGATTACCATGATACTCTTGCAGAACACTTTTTTACTATTGCAAAAGTTCCCATTAGAAGAATTGAAAAACCGAGTTCTGATATCGATTATGATTTAGATAGCTTTACTTCGGCAAAAAAAATTGAGAAAACTAAATAAGAATTTACTATGTGGTTAAATAAAGAATATCTCCAAAAATATTTTAGACCGGAAAATTTTATAAACCGAGATCTAAGCTGGGTAGAATTTAATAGAAGAGTGCTCGAAGAAGCCTTAAATCTTGAACTACCACTTCTTGATAGAATAAAATTTATTTCAATCTTTTTTTCTAATCTGGATGAATTTTATATGATCCGAGTTTCGGGTTTGAAAGAACAAATACACGCAAAAGTATTTGATTCCACAATTGATGGTCTTACACCAATCGAACAATTAAATTTGGTAGAAAAAAGTGTTCGTCCAATGCTTGATAAAATTCATAAATATTGGGTTAATGAGATTATTCCTGAATTAGAAAAGAATAATGTTTATATAAAGCAATTAGAAGAATTAGAAGAGAACGAGAGAGAAGAATTAAATAATTATTTCTCGAGAGAAATATATCCGGTGCTCACTCCCCTTGCATTTGATCCAGGAAGACCATTTCCCTATGTATCAAATCTGAGTCTTAGTTTTGCAATATTAGTTAAAAAACAAAATGGTGATAAACATTTTGCAAGAGTAAAAGTACCAAGCTTATTGCCTCGTCTCTTAAGAGTAAATGACATCGTAAAAACTCCTTCCAAGAATGGGAAGACAGATATAAATTATATTTGGATTGGTGATTTAATAAAATTTAATTTACCTAAATTATTCCCCGGACTTGAAATTCTTGAAGCATATAGATTTAGGATTACACGAGATACAGACCTTGAAATACAAGAGGATGAAGCAGACGACTTACTGGAACTAATCGAAGAAAATATTAAGCAAAGAAAATTTGGGTCTGTCGTTCGTCTTGAAGTAGAAATAAATATGCCCGATTTTATGATCGATACATTAGTAGAGAACCTTCAGATAACAAGAGATGATGTTCATATAATCGATGGGAATTTGGGACTTAGCGACGTAATGATATTACATGATCTGCCTCTGCCTCAGTTAAAGGAAAAACCGTTTCATCCTGTATTGAATCCGGTGTTCGAGGAGGAAGAAACTTTTTTCTCAATCATAAAGAAAAATGATGTATTGCTTCATCACCCCTATGATTCATTTAGTCCTGTAATTGATTTCATTAAGCAAGCAGCTCGAGACCCTGAAGTACTTGCAATTAAGCAAACACTTTATCGTGTGGGTAATAATTCGCCAATAATAAAATATCTTATTGAAGCTGCCGAAAGAAAAAAACAAGTAGCGGTATTGGTGGAATTAAAGGCAAGATTCGATGAAGAGAATAATATTTTTTGGGCAAGAGAATTGGAAAAAGCAGGCGTGCACGTTGTTTATGGTTTGTTAGGTTTAAAAACACATGCTAAGATGACACTTGTAGTTAGAAAAGAAGTAGAAGGTGTTAAACGATATATTCATTTAAGCACAGGTAACTATAATATATCAACTGCAAAACTATATACTGATATTGGTATTTTTACTTGCGATGAAGAGTTATGTTCAGATGTTTCAGAAGTATTTAATTTTCTTACCGGGTACTCTGAGCAGAAAGAATATCGTAAACTTTTTGTTGCACCTCTTAATATGAGAAACCAAATGCTTTTATTGATTCAAAGAGAAATCGAAAATGTGAAGCTCGGAGGCGAAGGAAGAATCATTTTTAAAATGAATTCATTAGTCGATCCAACTATTATTGCCGCATTATATGAAGCATCTAAAAGGGATGTAAAAATTGATTTGATAATCAGAGGTATCTGTTGTTTAATTCCACAAGTACCCGGATTGAGTGATAATATTAGAGTGATAAGTATTGTAGGAAGATTTTTAGAGCATAGCCGAGCATATTATTTCTTTAATAACGGCAAAGAAGAAGTGTATTCAGGAAGTGCAGATATGATGCAAAGGAATTTAGATCGTAGAGTGGAAACCATTTTCCCAATTAGTGATAAGCGTCTTAAAAAGGCAGTAATCGAAAAAATAATGATTCCTGCACTTCAAGATACAACGAAAGCAAGAGTATTACTTCCAACTGGTAAATACGTTTTTAATAGAAGAGTATGTAACGAGAAACATTTCAATTACCAAGAGTGGTTAATGGAAAATAGCGTTACCACATATAAAAAGACTCCAAAACGCGGGAAAAAATAATTAAAAAATTAACCAATAAATTTGTGCGGTTATTATACAAATTATTATTCCCATTGCAATCGGCAAAAAGGTAGAAATAAGAGTCCACTTAATGCTTTTTGTTTCTTTATAAATTGTATAGATAGTTGTAGAACATGGATTATGTAATAAACTAAAGAGCATTAAGTTAATCCCTGTTAATAAACTCCATCCTCCATTGTGTAGGATCATTGCAGTATCATTAACTGAATCGAGTTCAAACATTACCCCTGCACCGGAACCACCTGTCATACCTGAAACCAATACAGTCAGCATTAATACGGTCGGTATAACAATTTCATTAGCGGGGATAGCAATTACATAAGCCAAAATAATCACTCCATTGAGTCCCATAAATAAAGCAAATGGATCAACCCAATTAATAAAATATTCTGCAATGCTAATATCATTATAAGTAATATTAGCAACCATCCAAATAACCATACCGGCAGGAACGGCAAATACAACTGCGCGCCACAGAACAAATAAAGTTCTATCGATAAGTGAAGTATATAAAGTCTGCAAAAAACGAGGCGGTCTATATGGAGGCAGTTCTAAAGTGAATGAAGAAGCCTCCCCTTTAAGTACCGTTTTTGATAAACCCCAAGAGACTACAAGACTGAAGAAAATTCCGAGAACTGCAATAAATACTACTGCGGCAGCAGAAACTATTCCTGCCAAATAAGCCGGGACAGCACCGCCAATAAAGATTGTAGCAATTAATATTTGAGTAGGCCATCTTCCATTACATAGAGAAAAATTATTAGTGATAATAGCAATGAGACGTTCACGGGGACTATCGATAATTCTTGTTGCAATAATTCCTGCGGCATTGCAACCGAACCCCATACTCATCGTTAGAGCTTGTTTTCCGTGAGCACCGACTCGTCTATAAATATTATCAAGATTAAACGCCACTCTCGGTAAATAGCCGAAATCTTCAAGTAATGTAAACAATGGGAAAAATATTGCCATCGGAGGAAGCATTACTGCAATTACCCAAGCCATTGCAAGATAAGCTCCATCAACTAATAATCCCGTAATCCACATTGGGATAGAAAGATTTATAAATGCCGTTCTAATTACCGGATGCAGATAATCAACTAATAGATTAGCAAGAAGTCCCGAAGGGAAATTAGCTCCTTGAATTGTAATCCAAAAAACTACTGCGAGCATTAAAAGCATTAAGGGGAGTCCGAATGTTCTGCTTGTAACCAATCGGTCTAAAGTTCTATCCCAATCAAATTTTGGTTTATCTTTATCTTTGGTTACAGCAACCGAAGAAATTTCATTTGCTTCTTTATAGATTGATTCTATAATTGCATCGTGAAAATTTTCACCGATTTCCCATCTGTATTTATTTGCGAGATTAAGTATCTCTTCTTTTTTATTCATAGATTAATTTTTCTTAAGGTTACCTAATTCCCCTGATTTGAGAGCATCAATTATACGTTGATCCCCTTCAAGCAATCGGAGTGCTATCCATCTCGAATTAGGTAAATCCGGAAATTCTGAATTTATTTTATTTTGTAACTCTCTAATTGCATGAGAAACCCCGCTTATCTCATTAGACATTCTTCGCGGTTTGCAAATATATTTACCTGTTGCCACTTCATCGATAAATCTTAATAGTTCGTTGATTCCTTGATTTTGTCTCGCTGCTGTAAGGATAACTGGTATTCCTAATTCTTTCGATAATTTTCTATCATCAACTGTAATTTTGTGGCGAGCCGCTTCATCAATTAAATTAACGCAAAGAACGGCTCGATCTGTTATCTCTAAAACTTGTAGAACTAGATTTAAATTTCTTTCAAGCCTGGTAGCATCAGCTACAATAATGGTTACATCAGGCTGACCGAATAAAATAAAATCACGTGCAATCTCTTCATCTGTACTTGTCGATAGAAGCGAATATGTCCCGGGTAGATCAACTATTTTATAACGATTTTCGGCATACTTAAATCCACCTTCGGCACGTGCAACAGTCTTTCCTGGCCAATTCCCGGTATGCTGCCTTAATCCGGTAAGAGCATTGAATACAGTACTCTTCCCCGTATTTGGATTCCCAGCTAATGCCACAACATAATCAGTATCGCTTAGATCAATCCCAAGCTTAACTAAATTATTTGCATTATGTGCAGCAGGACAGTTAGCACAATTATTTAAGTCCGGATTCATAATTATTCAATATAAATGTGTTGTGAAATATTTTTTCTAAGAGCTACGACTGTACCTCTTACTTCATAAGCAACCGGATCACCACCAAGTCCGACAAGGTTTGCTTTAATTTCAGTCCCCGGAATAAACCCGAAATCCAAAAGTCTTCTTCTTTGCAAACCTCGAATAGCCTTTGATATTTCTTTGATTCGAGAAGTTTCGCCTTGATTAAGACTGGAGAGGAGACGATTAATACCAAATTTTCCTGCTCTTTCTTCTTTCGGTATTACAGTGATATTGGCTGCTAATACAGGCGCAAGTATGGATTCATCAATATCGGATTCAAAGCTAATTCTACGATCATCTTTTTCAAGAATTCTTAGTTTTGCACCGGGAAATAATTTTTGAGCAACAATTTGAGCATAAGTTTCTTTTGGTTCATCTTCAATATGAGTAATTTCATAAACCTTTCCAACTAAAGCATCGCTTAATAATATTCCTTCCTTTACTTGCATCTGACCAAGCGCATCGGGAATTGGATCCCCATGTGGATCTAATAAAGGATTACCTAATGAAGCTGCAAGTCTATTAGCTTCTTCTTCATTAAAATCATGTTCGCGCTTTTCAGCTTCTTTATGCCAATCGTTTTCATGGACGCTTGTCTTATCCGCCAAGTATCGTTCATATAATCTATGGATTCTAATTACTTTAAGTGCGTAACTACGTCCATTTTCTGTAAGTGATATTTTTTCATGGATTTTAGTTATTAGCTTTAGTTGCAATAATTTATCAATTAAATCAGTACTTGCTCTTCTTCTAATTTGCAAATTACCGGCAAGAGAATCCGAAGTAGTATCTAATTTTTTCTGTTCAAAATCATATATATGCTTGAGCGCATCTTCGATAATAATTTTATCGCTTTTGCGGTTTTTCTCTCTCATCTATTAATAGCTCCTATTCTTACAGCAAAAATTATTGATACCATAAAACAATGTACTAAAAAATAATCGATATCAATTAACTTACTCATTATTCCTTCGTAACTAAATATCTTTTTATTTTTTGAGTTGTAGTTTTTTCAAATTCTTGCTCCCTTACATGTATTTTTTTGATCTGTTTATAAGCTGCTAATTGACTATTAACCTTAGCGATTTCCTCATTAATTTTTGATTCAATAAGTTCTTTCGTTATCGGAACATTTTGCCTTTCAGCCAATTCAATAAAAGCTTCGGCGTCTGCTACAATTTGTACAGCTATAATTTCACCTTGTTTCTCATCATCTTGACCAAATACCATCGATTCCAAAATATATGGGCTTCGATTAAGTAAATC
>Ga0209643_1001556_pt1 | contig 20542 bp, 17 predicted proteins | sample AutmiccBRH37_all_FD_187383 | JGI IMG/M metagenome (GOLD analysis project Ga0209643, IMG submission 187383) | Deep subsurface microbial communities from Mt. Terri, Switzerland - Autotrophic microbial communities BRH/37_all (SPAdes) (version 2) | ecosystem: Environmental > Aquatic > Deep... | reverse complement strand
CGAGGCCGTTCCGGAAGACAAGGCGATCCAGGATCTTCTCAGTTTTATATTTCCCTTGAGGATGATCTCATGCGTCTCTTCGGCGGGGATAACATAGCTGGACTTATGGATAAATTAGGTATGGATGACAGTATCCCAGTAGAATCCAAAATAGTAAGTCGTAGTATTGAAAATGCTCAGAAGAGAGTAGAGAACCGTAACTTTGATATCCGTAAACACGTCTTGAACTACGATGATGTAATGAATCAACAACGTGAGATTATTTATACTCAACGTCGTGCTGTGCTTATTGGTGAGAATATCAAAGAGCAGGTAATTGATATGATTGAGAAAGTAATAGCCGATACTATTGCTCGTTACAGCGGTGCAAGCCCTCATCCCGAAGAGTGGGAACTGGAAAGTTTCTTAGAGTATGTTGAGAATGTAATCTTACCTAACCATAACATTACGGCAAAGCAGGTTGCCGATATGGCTATGGAAGAAGTAGAAGAACTGCTTTTTGAAGAGTCTAAAATACTATATACCAATAGAGAAGTACAATTCGGTCCGGAATTAATGCGGGAAATTGAAAGAGCTGTTACCTTGCAGGTTGTAGATACGAGATGGAAGGATCATCTTGATGCCATGGATCAGCTTAGAGAAGGTATTGGTCTGAGAGCATATGGTCAACGAGACCCACTTAATGAATATCGTAAGGAAGCCTTTGATATGTTCCAAGGTATGATTGAGGCGATTCAGGAGGACGTCGTCACATATATAATGAGAGTTACACCTCAGATAACTACCCAAGTACCAGAGCAACCACAAAAAGTATCGGAAAACAGATATGAGGATCAAGAAAAAGTTCAACAACCCCGTCGCATCGGAGAGCAGACTGGTCGTAATGAGCCTTGTCCTTGTGGTAGTGGTAAAAAGTATAAAAAGTGCTGCGGGGCTAAAGACTAAGTTTATTAGAATTATTAATAGGCTAAAATCAATAAAGATAGGGTAAAATCAGTGTAATAGAAAAGATTAATACATTTAACTTTCTAATTTATTAGAGGGTTAAGTGGTTTGGGAGTGGTAAGATGCTGACTGACTGGAAAAGAGAAATTGAGAATCTAAAAATGCGCTTAGCAGATTTGAGGGTCTCCCTTTGACGTTGCTGGACGTGAAGTAAAGATCAAGAATTTGGAAGAAGAAATAGGCAGACCTGATTTTTGGGACAATCCTAATTCAGCTCAAATAATTATGCAAGAATTAACCCGCCAAAAGGACAAGATAGATATTTATGAAGTGCTGAAACAGGAAAGTGAAGATACCACGCTCCTTTGGGAAATGGCGGTTGAAGAGAACGATACAACATTAGAGGCGGAGATAGAGAGAACTATCAAGAAGCTCCAAGATCAGCTTAGCAGTCTGGAGTTGGAGATCCTCTTAAGTGGTCCCTATGACCGCAATAATGCTATTATAACCCTCCACTCAGGAGCAGGCGGGACAGAAGCCCAGGACTGGGTACAGATGCTCTACAGGATGTATGTGAGATGGGGAGAACGTCGGGGATTCAAAGTGGAAACCCTTGATTTGCTTCCGGGAGATGAGGCTGGAATAAAAAGTGTTACCTTCTCTCTAGGAGGTGAAAATGCCTATGGATATGCTAAGTGTGAGAAGGGTGTTCACCGTTTAGTGCGCATTTCACCATTCGATGCTTCGGGACGGAGGCATACTTCTTTTGCCTCTGTTGACGTTATGCCTGAAGTGAACGACGTGGATACAGAAATAACAATTGATAATGAAGAGCTAAGAGTTGATACTTACCGCTCTGGAGGGGCAGGAGGACAGCATGTTAATAAGACAGATTCAGCTGTCAGGATTACACATATTCCCACAGGAACGGTAGTACAGTGTCAAAGCGAAAGATCTCAAACTCAAAATAAAGCGTATGCTATGCGTATTTTACAGGCTAAACTCCTTGAACTGAAAAGAAAAGAACAAGAAAATGAGTTGTCAGAGATCAGGGGTGAACTTAACGATATAGCCTGGGGAAGTCAAATCAGATCTTATGTAATGCATCCCTATAGTATGGTCAAAGACCACAGGACCAATGCCGAAACAGGAAATGTGAATGCTGTCATGGACGGAGAAATAGACATATTCGTTAATACCTGGCTACAGAATAATACCGGCCAGAACGAGTAGGAATTTTGCTTACAACTTTTTAAGGGAGGTCTTGTTAGATGGCCGAAATCAAAGAAATGGCCCGTAAAATCCGTGAGGATATCATAGAAATGTTAACTATGGCTAAATCTGGTCACCCGGGTGGCAGCCTTTCGGCAGCCGATATTATGGCTGTGCTATTTTTTAATGAAATGAGAATTGATCCTGCTAATAAGGACTGGCCTGAACGAGACCGTTTTGTACTTAGCAAAGGTCATGCGGCTCCAGTTTATTATGCCGCATTAGCCAATAAAGGTTTTTTTCCTAGAGAGGAACTCCTTCAATTAAGGAAGACAGGACATTTTCTACAGGGTCACCCAGATATGAAAAAGGTTCCTGGAGTAGACATGTCTACAGGATCTTTAGGGCAAGGAATATCAGCCGCAGCCGGGATGGCCTTGGCAGGGAAAATAGATAAGAAATCTTTTAGAGTATATTGTTTGCTGGGGGACGGGGAGATGGCTGAAGGGTTAGTCTGGGAAGCTGCCATGGCTGCGTCTCATTATAAGCTGGATAACCTGCAGGCAATTCTCGATTACAACGGTTTGCAGATTGATGGTACAAATAAAGAAGTGATGGACTCCTCTCCTTTAAACGATAAATGGAAAGCATTTGGTTGGAATGTTTTAGAAGTAGATGGACATGACATAGAAGAGATAAAGGAAGCCTTAGAAATCTCCAAGAACCTGAAAGGGAAACCGACAATCATCATCGCCAAGACCATTAAGGGTAAAGGTGTATCTTTCATGGAGAATCAGGCCGGCTGGCATGGCAGTGCTCCCAGTCCCGAACAAGCAGAGCTTGCTTTGGCTGAACTGAAAGGTGGAAAATGAGGATGACAAAAATAGAAGAAAAGGTTAAAAAAATTGCAACCAGGGATGCTTATGGTCAAGCTTTGGTCAAGTTAGGTAACGAAAATACAGATATAGTTGTCTTAGATGCTGATCTTTCTAAATCAACCAAAACTGCTGATTTTCTTAAAGTCTACCCGGAACGTTTTTTTAATATGGGTATTGCAGAACAGAATTTAATAGGTTTTTCAGCGGGATTGGCGGCTGCAGGGAAGATTCCTTTTGCTAGCACCTTTGCAGTATTTGCAACAGGAAGAGCTTTTGAACAAATCAGAAATTCTGTAGCCTATCCTAAATTAAACGTTAAAATTGCAGCTACTCATGCAGGGATAAGTGTTGGGGAAGATGGGGCTTCTCATCAAGCTATAGAAGATTTAGCATTAATGCGTTCCCTCCCTAATATGACTGTTCTGGTACCTGCTGATGCTGTCGAAACACATCAGGTTATTCAAGCAGCTGCCAAACATCAAGGCCCAGTCTATATCAGAATGGGAAGATTGGCTGTCCCGGTTTTATTTGATGAGGCTGAGTACACCTTCCATATCGGCAAAGCAAATATTATTAGAGAAGGTAAGGACGTCACCATAATTGCTAATGGATTAATGGTAGGTGAAGCCTTAATTGCGGCAGAAGAACTTAAAGCTCAGGGGATAGAGTCTACAGTGGTGAATTGTGCTTCTCTTAAACCTCTTGATGAAGAAACAATCATTAGATTAGCAAAATCAACAGGTGCTGTAGTTACTGCTGAGGAACATAGTATTATTGGAGGACTTGGAAGTGCTGTAGCTGAAGTATTAAGTGAGAACAGCCCCGTTCCGTTGCGTAGAGTGGGGATTAAGGATACCTTTGGAGAATCAGGGAACCCAGAGGAACTGCTTGAAAAATATGGATTAACAGCTCGGAAAGTGATTGAGGCAGTTAGGGAAGTTCTCAAACAAAAACGTTAATTATTACCATATGATGAACCTTGCCAACTTGTTGGGATAATAATGGCTTGTAGGGAAGAGAGCAATTTGCTCTCTTCTTCATTTATTTGATAAGCAAATAGAGGAGGCGAAGAAACCATTTTATTGGAAATGTTTAATTTTTCTAATTGTTTTTTGACAGGAAATCCAAGTAATATGTCGAAGTAAGAAGTAATAATTCCGTTAGTTTCAGTATGCGGAACAGTTAAATATTGCCGGAGGACAGAATGATTAGTATTAAAAATGTGTCGAAAATCTACTCCAATGGTGCCAGGGCTCTGTCCAATATTAACCTTGAGATTTCTAAATCCGAATTTGTTTTTCTTGTCGGCCCTAGTGGTGCTGGGAAATCGACTTTGATTAAACTTATGTACCGTGAAGAAGAAGCTACTCGGGGACAGGTTTTTATTGATACAATCAATTTGAGCAGACTTAACCCTAAACAGGTACCACTTCTAAGGCGAAGAACAGGCGTCATTTTTCAGGACTTCAAACTTTTGCCTACCAAAACAGTTTTTGAGAATGTTGCATTTGCTCAACAGGTTATCGGTAAATCTAAGCAAGAAATAAAAGTTAACACCCTTAACATACTCGAACTAGTAGGTTTGAGTCGTAAAAAGGATTCTTTTCCGTCAGAACTTTCTGGCGGAGAACAACAGAGGGTATGTGTAGCAAGGGCTTTAGTTAATAAACCTCAAATACTTCTGGCAGATGAGCCTACCGGTAATTTAGATATTGATAATGCTTGGGGGATAATGGAGCTTTTAGATAAAATTAATCGAGAAGGAACAACTGTTGTTATGGCTACTCATGCTATGCACATTGTAGAGAAGATGGCAAAAAGAGTTGTGAAAGTAGAAGAAGGTCGAATCACAGACCATAAGTTAGGGGAGGCATACTGAGTTGCTTAATCAAGTTAGTTTCGTTATCGTACAGGCTTTAGTATCATTGAAACGGAATATCTGGCTTACGATTGCATCTATTCTGACAGTTATGACCGCTCTTATTCTCTTAGGAGGTTCGGTCTTTTTTCTGGCTAACACTTCCAACTTAGCCACTTCTTTTGAATCTCAGATTGAAATTGCGGTGTTTATTAATGATAATCAGAATCGGGAACAAGTAATTGACTTAAGAAATCAGATTCAGGTGATGGCGGGCGTTGACACTGTAGAACTTACAGCTAAAGAAGATGCTATTATTGAATTCCAAGAATCTATGGGAAGTAGTTCTCTTTTAGAAGACCTGGGGGGAATTAATCCATTTCCGGATAAAATAACTGTCAAGGCTACAGATGCCCGCCTGGTAGAGGGCATAGCCAACCAAATAGCTGAGATAAATGGAGTAGATAAGGTTCGTTATGGCCAAGGCATTTTAGAGAAACTCATCCAATTTACCGACTGGTTACGATGGATTGGGATTGCTGTAGTTGCTGCCTTTGCTTTTGCTTCATTCCTTTTAATAACCTTAAATATCAAGACTAATGTAAATTCTAGAGAGAATGAGATACAGATTATGCGACTGGTCGGTGCAAGTAATGGTTTAATCAAATGGCCGTTTTTTATCGAAGGACTATTACTGGGATTTATTGGAGGAATAATATCCATAGGGATAGTTGGAATCGGGTATAACTGGCTTCTCCAATATATTATTACCACATTAGCCTTTCTTCCTGTTGTTGCTGATCAGATGTTCATGATTTCTGTTTTTGCTTTAATGCTCATCGGAGGAATGATTATGGGTGTGTTAGCAAGTGTCTTCGCAGTAAGAAAATTTCTTAAATAATTATATTTAAAGCAGGATTTATCAGCTTTGTGCAGTATAGATAATAAGTGGTTATTTAAAAGATTTTTAAAGAATAATTGCACATGATATGAATTTAAAAAAGATTATTGACGATATAAGCTATATATATTGTATTAATGCCACGGTGAGTGGAGTAATAAACAAATTTTTTATAGGAGGAAAGAGATGGCAAATCATGCACGGGTAAAGATTATACTTATTACTCTTCTTTTGGTTTTTGCTTTTGTAATTCCGGCAGCTGGAGATGACCTTAATGATGCCATTCGCCATCAACAGCAGCTTCAGAATGAACAGAGTAGAGCACAAGGCCAGCTTAAAAGTTTAACGAGTAAGGCTGACCAGATGACAAAACAGATTCAACAGCTTACCCGCCAGATTTCAGCAGCAGAAATCGATCTGGAAAAGAAAGAGAATGCTTATGAGAAGGCTATTCAAAATGTAGAGATTGCCGAAAAGGAAGTCAAAGACAAGCAAGCAGAACTGGATGATAGACAGGAGACTTTGCGTAAGAGGGTACGTTCTATTTACGAAGAAGGTCAGATGAGCTACTTGGAAGTTCTTTTCCAGTCAACCGATATATCGGATTTCATTTCGCGTATTGAGTACTTAGGCTGTTTAGTCGATAATGATCAGAAGATACTTACAGATATTAGAATCCAAAAAGATCAACTTGATAAAAAAAAGGAACAGCTTATCGCTAAGAAAGAGGAAGCTGAACAGCTTAAAACACAAGCGATAGCGGCCAAGAATTATTTGAATAATAGTAAAGCACAAAAAGAAGTAGCCCTTGCTGATAATCAAAAATATCAGGATGAGTTACTTGTGCAGATAGAAAAACTAGAGAAGGACTCTAAAGCGTTGGAGGCCAAGATTAGAGAACTCCAGAAAAATAGTAACGGGGTTATCGGATATGTTGGAGTATGGCCTACTCCAGGCTATTGGTATATAACAAGTCCTTATGGATATAGGACGCATCCGATTACCAGAAAATATACCCTTCACTCTGGGGTTGATATCGCTGCACCCAACAGGGCAAAAATTGTTTCAGCTGGAGCAGGGGTTGTTATTTACTCAGGATGGTACGGAGCTTATGGCAATGCAGTAATTATTGACCATGGTAATGGACTATCTACATTATACGGACATATGTCCTCTATAGCTGTACCGTATGGACGGGCTCTTGTTGCGGGGCAGACTATCGGTTATGTCGGTTCAACTGGTTGGAGTACAGGTCCCCATCTTCATTTTGAGGTGAGGAAAAATGGTACGCCAACGAGTCCAATGCAGTATTACAATTAAACTGTATGCATATAATAGTATTACATGACAAGCCTCTCAAACCTTAGGAGAGAAGGAAGTCTTGTAAGATAATAAAGGAATACTGGGAAGGAGTAAACCCATTGTCCAACAAGGTTTACTGGAAAAAAGCAATAAAACAGGCCGTAGCAGTCGGCCTGCTACTTTGTCTAGGGTTTACTTTTCTTGTGGGAAGTTTTATCCTTGTCAACTATGATAACCTCGGTAGATTAACGCGTGTTATTTATCTGATTAATAGTTATTACCTGCATGATACTCCAAGAGAGGATTTAGTTAATGGAGCTATAGAAGGGATGGTCAAATCTCTCGACCCGTATTCTTCATTCCAGGATGCTGAGGAAAATAAGACATTAATGAACTCCATTAAAGGTTCTTTCGGAGGTATAGGCGTACATCTAAGTACGGCCGATCCCACTCAACTGGTGATAATGCGTCCGATTAAAAGTTCTCCAGCTGATAGGGCAGGACTGGAGGCAGGGGATATAATAATTACTATTGATGATGTAGACGTCTCTACCATAAGTCATGATCAGGCAGTCGCAATCCTACGTGGGGAACCAGGATCCAAGGTTATTGTAGGGATATATAGACCTAAAACTCAAGAGGAATTCTCAGTCAGTCTAATCCGTGATTATATCAGTGTACCTACTGTTGAAGGAAAAACCCTTCCTGGGAGATCTGATATTGCTCTTATCGATATCTCAGGCTTCAGTCTTCAGACAGGAGATGAGTTGGAAAAACTTATTAGCGAGATGAACATAGATCAATATAAAGGAATAATATTTGATCTCCGTTATAATTATGGCGGAGAGGTGCACGCAGCTATAAAAGTGGCAAGCATGCTTGTTCCAGAAGGACCGATTGTGCATATCGTTGATAAAAATGGTGAGACAGATAGTATGGAAGCTACCGGAAAATACATTAATAAGCCTTTTGTTATTCTAATTAACGAATACACCGCATCTTCTGCAGAAATAGTTGCTGGGGCTGTTAAGGATAATGGAAGCGGAACTCTTATAGGTATCAAGACCTATGGTAAGGGCGTTGTCCAGACAGTATTTCCGCTTGATGGCTATACAAGTGTCAAGCTAACTACAGATAAATACCTTACTCCAAATAAAAATGATATTCATGAGAAAGGTATAGAACCCGATGTGGAAGTAGCCCTCAAAGAAGACGAAAAACCAACTATCCAACCTAAAGATAAGGTCTTTGACAGTCAACTGCAGAAAGCCCTAGAAGTATTGCTCACTAAGATTATTTAAGAGCTTATAGTACAGGGTCGAGACAAAAAATATTCTTATGATAAAAGACTGCCGAGGGTGAACCCCGGCAGTTTTTTATGCATAGTATATTTTAAGTTTAGTTGACTGGAGGAATCATAGTGGGAAACGGAGCCGGTGTCCGACATTATTTCATTGAGGCATTTACCCCTTACGGTTACATATCTCTACTGCCAGAATTGTTAAAAGACAAAAAACATACGTACATGCTAACAGGTGGACCAGGAACCGGTAAATCAACTATGATAAAGCTTACCGGAATTCAATTGATCGAAAGGGGTTATGAGGTAGACTATATTCGCTCAACAAGAGAACCTGACTCTGTTGCCGGATTTTATCTGCCCAGACATAAAATATGCTTATTGGATAAGAATGAATTCCAAACAGAAAAAATTGATTTCCAGAGTGAATATCATCGTGAGATAGATTTCAGTTCTTTTTGTAGAAAGAGCAAACTTGAACAGTTTAAACCATTAATTTCTGAAATAGAAAATAAACTTAGCAAGCTAGAAGAGGCACTTATTGTTCAACTTGGCAGTGATTATGATGTGACATCTGGTTCTGAAGGTTACAAGGAGACTAATGCAGTTAAAACATTTTTATCATTAAAAAATTCTCTTGATATGAGTGATAAGGAGAGTACATCACTTAGTGTAGATGAGATTTCGGAAATACTTTCTAAGATTAAGAGAAACCTTCTTACTTTCTATTTTCTCCATGGATTGCATATAGACAGATGGTTAAATCTAGCTCCAAGATATCTTAAAGACTTCGACCGAATATGTTTAGAGGTTGGAAATTCAAAAGAAATACTTAGAAACATCCTTAATGAAGTTAAATGCCTGGGACAGGTGATTGAAATAATTGTTCATCCTCTCAGACCCTATACCATTGTTGGAATCGTTTTTCCAGAGAAAAATCTGGCAGTATGGGAAGGGAATCCTTGTAAACTTGAAGAACAAGGGTTTCAACAAAATAGTTCTAATACTTCTAAAATCTTAGAGGAATATAGGTCTTCAAGAATTCTACTTAAAAGTCTGATTAATGATACTGTGAATTTTCGTGGTCTAGATGATCTTCGGAGTGAATTAGTCAGTAGTATTTTGACAGACCTTAAATCTTAATTGCAATAGCTCCTTTTTGCTATTAATTATAGAATGATATTATAAAAACAAAATGCTATAATAGAGAGAAACTTGCCAACTTGTTGGCTTAGTTGAACCAACCAGGAACTTAACGTCCGTTATCCCCATCATTAAAAAGGGGATTTACGGACGATTCGTGCGTGGTAAAGAGATTATAGCATTATTATATTTCGGAAAGGGTGAAACAAAATGGATTTTACTCTACGGGCCCCTTACGGCCTGTCCGGAGATCAGCCTGCAGCGGTGGACAAGCTAACCCAAGGTATTTTAGAAGGGGATAAGCATCAGACATTATTAGGGGTCACTGGGTCAGGTAAAACGTTTACCATGGCTAATATTATACAGAAAGTCCAAAAACCTACGTTGGTCTTTGCTCATAATAAGACATTAGCAGGACAACTTTACGCTGAGTTTAAAGAGTTTTTTCCTGACAATGCAGTAGAGTATTTTGTTAGTTACTATGATTATTATCAGCCGGAAGCATATGTTCCTTCCAGCGATATTTATATAGAGAAAGATGCCTCAATCAACGAAGAAATAGAGAAACTTCGCCACTCAGCTACAGCTGCTCTTTTCGAGAGGCGGGATGTCATTGTTGTAGCAAGTGTTTCCTGTATATATGGTATGGGTTCACCTGATGAATATCGTGATATGGTACTCTCATTGAGGCAGGGCCAAGAAATTGAGCGTAACCAAATACTTCGTAAGCTGGTTGAGATTCAGTACGATCGTAATGATATGTCTTTCTTGCGGGGGACATTCCGAGTAAGAGGGGATGTAGTAGAAATTTGCCCGGCTTCTTCCAGTGAGAAAGCTTTGCGAGTCGAGATGTTTGGAGACGAAGTAGAACATATCTACGAAGTAAATATTCTGACCGGAGAAATCCTAGGGGAAAGAAAACATGTATCTATCTTTCCGAACTCTCATTATGTTACTGAGAGAGAAAAACTGCTCTTGGCATCACAGAATATTGAACAAGAGCTTGATGAACGTCTAAGCCTACTCCGCTCTAAGGATAAGTTACTCGAAGCACAGAGGCTAGAACAGCGGACCCGTTATGATATCGAGATGTTGCGAGAAATGGGATTTTGTAACGGAATCGAGAACTATTCACGTCATCTTACTTTTAGAGAGCCCGGAGAAACTCCCTATACGTTACTTCACTTTTTCCCTAAGGATTTTCTTATGTTTATAGATGAATCGCATCAGACTATACCACAGATCAGAGGGATGTTTGCAGGTGATCGGTCTCGAAAAGAAACTTTGGTGGAACATGGTTTCCGTCTTCCTTCGGCAATGGATAACAGACCTTTGATGTTCAATGAATTTGAAGTCATAGCTCCTCAAAGAGTCTACGTCAGTGCTACTCCAGGACCGTACGAGCTCGAACATAGCAAATATCCGGTGGAACAGATTATCAGACCAACCGGGCTTATCGATCCAGAGGTAGTTATCAAACCTACCAAGGGGCAGATAGATGATCTCTTTTCGGAAATCAATCAAAGGATTGCCCAAGATGAAAGGGTTTTGGTCACCACTCTTACTAAAAGAATGTCTGAAGATTTAACGGATTATCTTAAGCAACTTAATATAAAAGTGAGATACCTTCATTCCGATATTAAAACTTTGGAAAGATTGGAGATATTAAGGGAATTACGTCTTGGAGAGATTGATGTTATAGTAGGGATTAATCTGCTCAGAGAAGGTTTAGATTTGCCGGAGGTATCTTTAGTAGCTATACTTGATGCGGACAAGGAAGGATTCCTAAGGTCTGAGCGCTCCCTCATACAGACCATCGGGAGGGCTGCACGTAATGTGCAAGGAAAGGTCATTATGTATGCTGATAAATATACCCGATCTATGGAAATTGCTATTGAAGAAACGAATCGTCGACGCCAGATTCAGATGGAACACAATACTAGACATGGAGTTGAACCTCAAACTATACGCAAACAGATTCACCTTGTCCCTGAAGCAACTAAGATAGCAGAGAAAAGTGCCGCTTATAATGGGAAAGGCAATGATCTTTCTCTTGAAGAACTCGACAATCTCATAAATTCTTTAGAGGCCGAAATGTTCAAAGCAGCTAAAGAATTAGACTTTGAACGAGCAGCAGATTTGCGTGATGCTGTTATAGAATTAAAAGGTAAGGTTAATAAAACCAAAAAAACTACCAAGAGTAGAAAAAGAAAATAAGGGATAACTTAACGGAGGTAATTATGGTCCAGGAATTTATTAAAGTACGCGGAGCACGTGTGCATAATTTGAAAAATATTGATATCGATATTCCCAGAAATAGCTTAGTAGTAATCACAGGATTATCTGGATCAGGAAAGTCATCATTGGCCTTCGATACTATCTATGCTGAAGGACAAAGGCGCTATGTAGAATCTCTTTCAGCATATGCACGACAATTTCTCGGGCAGATGGATAAACCGGATGTTGATTATATAGAAGGGTTATCTCCAGCCATCTCCATCGATCAGAAGACCACCAGCCGTAATCCGCGTTCCACCGTAGGAACAGTGACGGAAATATATGATTATCTCAGGCTTCTTTATGCGAGGATTGGACATCCTCATTGTCCAAAATGCGGTAAGAAGATTAGCCAACAAACAGTCCAGCAGATGGTTGATCAGCTTATGACTTATCCAGAGAAGACAAAGATACAAATACTTGCCCCCATTATCAAAGGAAAAAAAGGTGAACACACCAGAACATTGGAGCAGATAAGAAAGAATGGTTATGTCCGGGTAAGGGTTAATGGAGAGGTTCGTGACTTAAGTGAAGAAATAGTTCTGGAGAAAAATAAGAAACACTCGATAGAAGTGGTAATTGATAGAATTTCTCTGAAACCGGATAGTACGTCAAGGTTAGCTGACTCCTTAGAAACCGCCCTGAAACTGGGCGAAGGAACAGTAATCGTTGATATTATAGATCAAGAGGCATTACTATTCAGTGAAAACTTTGCCTGTCCGGATTGCGGGATAGCCATCGAGGAGCTTTCTCCAAGACTTTTTTCTTTTAACAGTCCTTTCGGTGCTTGTCCATCCTGTACAGGTCTTGGTGCCAATCTGGAAGCAGATATAGACCTTATCATCCCTGATCGTTCTAAAGCAATTAATGAAGGGGCTATCCTTCCTTGGGCTAAATCAAATGCTACCTATTACCCCGCTCTTCTTAAAGGATTATCTGAGAAATTTGGATTCAGTCTTGATACTCCTGTCCAAGAATTAACTGAAGAACAGTGGAATGCCTTAGTATATGGATCTGACATACCTATTAAATTCAACTATTATAATATCTTTGACGAACTCAAATATTGGAAAGCCCCTTTTGAAGGATTATTACCTTATTTTAATCGAAGACATAGGGAATCAAGCTCAGACTATGTACGAACAGAAATAGAAGGTTTCATGACGGAAAAGACCTGTCCTACCTGCGAAGGTAGGAGACTCAAACCGGAGGCTTTGGCTGTAAAGGTTGGTAACCTTTCTATCTTCGAACTAACCAGACAGACAGTGACAGAGTCCCTGGACTACTTTATGAATCTGGTGCTCAATGAGAAGGAACAAATTATCGCTCGCCAAGTTTTGAAAGAGATTAAGGAAAGACTGGGATTCTTAGTTAATGTTGGCTTGGACTACCTAACCCTTGACAGGGCGGCAGGCACTCTTTCTGGTGGTGAAGCTCAAAGAATCAGGCTGGCAACCCAGATAGGTTCCAGTCTTACAGGCGTGCTCTACGTTCTTGATGAACCAAGTATTGGACTTCATCAGCGAGATAATGATAGACTCCTAACAACATTGAAAAATCTTCGTGATTTAGGTAATACCTTGATAGTTGTGGAACATGATGAAGATACAATGTTGGCAGCAGATCATATCATTGATATAGGGCCGGGTGCTGGTGCTCATGGTGGACAGATAGTGGCGCAAGGGACAATGGAGGATATTATTAACTGTGAACAATCAATCACGGGACAGTATCAAAGTGGGCAGAGGAATATCCCAATACCTGAAGTAAGACATCAACCCAATGGTAAATGGGTGGAAGTTATAGGAGCGGCAGAGAATAACCTAAAACAGATTCATGCCAAGATCCCATTGGGAGTATTTACATGTGTTACCGGGGTATCCGGTTCTGGAAAAAGCACATTGGTTAATGAAGTATTATATAAAGGGCTGCTAAGTGAGTTGCGTCTGAGTCATAAGGCCCGTCCTGGCTCTTATAAGGAGATAAAAGGATTAGAAAATATTGATAAAGTCATTGATATTGATCAATCGCCTATAGGTAGAACGCCAAGATCCAATCCGGCGACATATACAGGGTTATTTGATTTTGTTCGTGACCTTTTCTCTCAGATACCGGAATCTAAGGTTAGAGGCTATAAAGCTGGAAGATTCAGCTTTAACGTTAAAGGAGGCCGTTGCGAAGCCTGTCGAGGTGACGGTATCATCAAGATTGAAATGCACTTTTTGCCTGATGTTTATGTCCCGTGTGAGGTTTGCAGAGGTAAGCGTTATAATAGAGAGACTCTGGAAGTAACTTATAAAGGCAAAAATATTGCCAATATCCTTGATATGACGGTGCACGAGGCTGTGGAATTTTTTGCTGCTGTACCGCGTATAGCCCGAAAACTCCAAACAATGGAAGATGTGGGTTTAGGATATATTAAACTGGGGCAACCGGCAACTACTCTTTCAGGTGGGGAAGCTCAGAGAATTAAGCTTGCTTCTGAACTCTGTCGCCGCAGCACAGGTAAGACTTTATATATCCTAGATGAACCCACTACCGGTCTTCATATAGCAGATGTGGATAAACTGCTGACAGTTTTACACCGCTTAGTAGAAGCAGGGGACACAGTCCTGGTAATTGAGCACAATTTGGAAGTAATAAAAACTGCAGATTATATCATTGATCTAGGGCCAGAAGGTGGGAAGAGGGGCGGAGAAATAATCATATCAGGGACTCCTGAAGAAGTAGCCAGCTGTTCTGATTCCTACACCGGTCACTATCTACAGAAATATCTGTCGAAAAAAACTTCCGATCTATCGGGAAATATTAGTAAAATTTCATGAAAGGCTAAGCGAAAAGATTAAAAAATGAGAAAAAAAGCTTAAACCTCCTTTCTTTTATATGAAAAAGGCAGGGAAAACCTTACAAACTGTATCTCCCTGGTGGAAAAGTGTCGGCAAGGGGTAGACAATAGTAGCTTGATAGTATATATTATATTGGTAATTAAGCTGTTTTTTGAAATTGCGATAAACGATTTGGAGGAGAAAAATATGAGATCCAAAGTTACTATTCAAAACTTGCATAATAAAGTCGAATCAGGTCAAAAAATCACGATGTTGACTGGGTATGACTATCCAATGGGACTTTTGGAAGAGAAGGCAGGAATCGATATAATTCTTTGTGGGGATTCCATAGCTATGACAGTCCTAGGTCACGAATCTACCCTTAATGTAGATATGGAAACAATGATTATTCATGCTAAAGCAGTTCGTAAAGGAGCACCTACAGCTTTTCTAGTTGGTGATATGCCTTATATGTCTTACCAAATAAGTAAAGAAGAAGCTATCCGTAATGCCGGACGCTATATGGCTGAAGCAGGATGTGATGCGGTTAAGCTTGAGGGTGGCGCCAATATGGCTAAAACTGTCGAGGCTTTGGTAAATGCTACGATACCAGTAATGGGGCACTTGGGATTAACTCCGCAGTCTATAGCTCAATTAGGAGGATTCAAATCTCAGGGCAGAGATTGTTCTGGGGCTTTGAAAATCATTGAAGATGCCAAGATTTTGGAAGAGGCAGGAATCAGCCTTTTACTACTCGAAGCAGTTCCGCCTGAAGTTGCTCAAATCATAACTGAAAGAGCTAATATCCCCGTAATTGGGATTGGAGCAGGGCCTTATGTCCATGGACAACTGCTTATAGTCCACGATGCTTTAGGTTTCTTTGACGCTTTCACCCCTAAGTTTGTTAAGAAATACCTTGACTTGAATTCTGTAATTCTGGACGCACTTGGTAGATATAAAGAAGATGTCGAGCAAGGGCAGTTTCCGGAAGAAGAACAATGTTACAAACTTAAAAAAGGTGAACTAGAAAAGATTCAAAAGGAATTGGCAAAATAATCTGCTCCCCATTAATTCTGTCATAATTCTGTCATATTTTATGAATATAATAGTGTTGAGGCTATATTATAACAGAATCATTATATGGTAAGGAGGTACAAAATATGAGGAAAATACTTATCGGGCTTATTGTCGCAGTGCTTCTTCTAGTAGGGGCTAATAGTGTATTAGGAGCAACGTTCAAATCCCCTGCTGAGATATATGCTGAGCTCAAAGGGATAAGCGTTGAAGAAGCTTATGCAGTGAGACAAGCAGGAAGCGGCTTCTGTTTACAGACTGAAAATCCTGATATCTCTGAGGAGTTTAGAGCACAAATGCTTGAGAACAGAAAAGCTGTTATCCAAGAAAAGGTGATAGCCGGAGAACTCACCCAGGAACAAGCAGATAGTTTTATCGCTAATATGGAAGAGAATATGGCTAACCGTGATGGTTCACTTGGCCGAGGGGGAATGGGATTCGGTCAAAGAGCTGAAGGCTATTTACCCGGAGGTCGCGGTAACAGAGGTGGCTGCTGGGGAGCACAAGGCTTATAAAGAATATACATTATTCCCTGCTATTAAAGTAAAATAATTAATAGAAAATCCAAAAAAAATCTAAAAACTAACTGCTTTCAAGCTGAAACTTGGAGGCAGTTTTTAACATTTAACTGGTACTGCGATTGAGCTTTGCTGCTTTCGTACTTTGTTCCTTACATATATAGGCTTGCCAAAAAGATACCCAGGTTTTCTTCATATATTTCACTAAATTGAGATAACGGCAGGGGGTTAGAACCTTTCCCTAGTTCTATCGTAAAGCCGGGGCGTCTCCATTCTTGAATAAACCAGTCTTTAAGCCCTGCATAGCTTTGAACATAACGCACGGCCTGATAGCCACTTACCCGAGCAAATTCATTGACAATAACCTCGGATTCAGTTGGCTCATACCCTTCAAATCCCCAATAGATTACTTTTCCTTGGGTATGATAAGCTAATACCCTTACAAAGTTACCTCCCCGAATAAGATTAGCTACGGCGATTGCCTCTGGTTCGGTCAAAGGGGCGTATCCAGGAAAGTCTCTTGCTGCAGGTTGCTTGGGTTTGACAGCAGCTTCCCTTTCCCAGAAAGCAGGATATTGATTATTGAGGTCTACTCCCCTGATGTTGGCTCTCCAGCCAGAAAAATCTGAATTTCCTTGATTGATGGATAACACTGTACTCCGATAAGGTTCCTGGGCAGGGGGGCCGTTGATTACCAGGTCGACACCATCGGGATTAACCATTGGAACAACAGAAAGAGACACACTATTGTAATAGGGCAATACTATTTGGCCACGAATAGTTTGATTATTTGTTATAGCTAATAAGTATTCATTAATAGTCTGCATAAGAATTGGGGTGGTAATCCATTCCTGAGCATGAAACGAAGCATTAAGATGAACTCTTTTTGCTCCTCTCCCTATACGGATCTCATCAATTCTTTTCCCCATAACAGAGGAACCGATTTGCCTTCGAACAATAAATGGATAGATATCTACAAGCTGGGCTAAATCCTGTTGCAGAGCTGCATAATCATAAGTACGTCTACCCCTGACTAGGGGAGTAACAACACGTGTAGGAATATTGATTTGTTGACCAATTCTTAAGGTGTTTGGGTTTATATTAGGGTTAACACGTAAAATGGTATTCTGTGCTAGGCCTCTTTGTTGAGCAATCATCCATAATGACTCACCAGCTCGTATAGTATGAGTTTGAATTCTGAAACCAGGAATACGTACAATCTGACCAATTTTTAAGTCAGTGGCATTGACATCTTTGTTGGAATCCAGTAACAAATTAAATGGAATCTGAAATAACTGGCTATAGGACCATAAGGTATCTCCTTGACGAACACGGATATTCACACTAAATCCCTTCTCTCGCTTGATACTATAATATGTTATGTTATCGGGAGATAAAATGACTGCTTTATTTTTGACGGACCAAGGGACTCTAAATTGAAGGAATTAGATTATAAATACTGAATATATAAAATGATATAATTATTCGAAGATAGGGATTACTTTTAAAGGAGTGAAACTATTGATACGACTTGTGGCAACAGACCTAGACGGTACACTTCTCAATCACGAGTGGAAAATTTCTCGTAATAATATCCAAGCTATTCGCCAAGCTCTAGTCTTGGGGGTAAAGGTCACCTTAGCCACAGGAAGGATGGCGATCTCAAGTAGAAAATATGCCAGAGAAATAGGGCTGGATGTCCCTATAATTACCTACCATGGGGCTTTGGTGGAGCAAGCTCTAAGTGGAGAAATCCTTTATCGGAAAGTTGTTCCAGTAGAACTCGCGGCAGAGATTGTAGAATGGTTACATAAAAAAGATATTCATACTCAAATTTTTATAAAAGACAGGGTTTTTACCCGTAAAGCGAATGACCATTCTGAAGCTTATGCCAAGATGTCTGGAGTAAGAGTGGAAGAAGCTGACCTGTTTAAGCTTTTGGAACAAGAACCAGAGGGTCTAGAAAAAATACTCTGTATCGGGGGAGAAGATTTATTGAAATCGACTTCCGAGGAACTTAAAGAAATATATGGAAATAGATTACACTTTACTTCCTCCAATCCCTATTTTTTCGATATGATAGATAAGGAAGTTCATAAAGGGAATGCCCTTAAAGCATTAAGTGAGCGATTCAATATTAGGCCGGAGGAAGTGATGGCTATAGGGGATAGTATTAACGATACGGAAATGATTACTTTTGCCGGTCTGGGGATTGCTGTTGAAAATGCTCATCCCAGTATTAAAAAGGTAGCAGATTATATCACGGCATCTAATAATCAGGATGGTGTTGCCAAAGCTATACATAAATTCATATTAGCAAAGGTTTAGTTGGTAAAAGTGAATTTAAGGGAGGCGTAAGAATGGATATCACTAGCGTACGTAGAAGTGCCCTTCAGAAACTCAGTCCACATTGTCGGGTCTGCAAGGAATGTAATGGAATAGCTTGTGCTGGAGAGATGCCTGGCTTAGGGGGGACAGGCAGCGGGGCTTCTTTCAAGAACAATATCTTGGCCCTAGCAGAGCATAAGCTCAATCTTCGAACTTTACATACAGCCAAGGAACCGGACACCCAATTCTCTTTTTTTGATAATCTTCTTTCTGCACCACTTATGGCTGCCCCAATAACGGCAATAGGTCTCCAGACAAATGGGAAACTTAGTGATGTAGAATGGGCGGAATCCGTAGTTTATGGTAGTCAAAAATCAGGAACCATACCTTGGACAGGTGATGGCCCCGATCCTCTTCACTTTCATTCAGGGCTGGATGCGCTTAGAAACTCTGAAGTTCAGGGTGTTCCTGTCATCAAGCCTCGGGAGAACAAAGCAATTATTGAATATATTAAGAGAGCAGAAGAAGCTAAAGCTATTGCTATAGGAATAGATATTGATGCAGCCGGGATAATCAATATGAAGCTTAAAGGTCAGCCCGTAGAGCCCAAGGGGAAAAAACAACTCCAGGAGATTATCAGCAGCACTAGCCTGCCCGTTATCTTAAAAGGAATAATGACTTCGGATGAAGCGATATTAGCTGCGGAAGTTGGAGCGGCTGGAATCGTAATCTCTAACCATGGAGGCAGAGTACTGGATCATACCCCTGGCACTGCCGAAGTATTATCCGAGATTTCTTCCCAGGTGAGCGGAAGGATGATGGTGATTGTTGATGGCGGAGTAAGGTCAGGGGTAGATATACTCAAGATGCTTGCCCTAGGTGCTGATGCAGTTCTTATAGGTCGCCCACTGCTTATTGGAGCTGCTGGAGGAAGTGCAGAGGGTGTATCATTGATTCTCAATAAATTTATTTCTGAGATGAAAGCAGCTATGACTTTAACAGGCTGTGCATCCCTTGCTGACATATCCAATGAAATTCTACGCTAATTTTGAGATAGAGATGCTTCATCATCTTAAAGTACTGATTACTGCGGATTTGATAAATGTAGACAAGCGGGGAAAGGGGGGTTACTATTCCGTTAATCGGGGGAGTATTAGTAAGGTAAACGAATTGCTGAATGATATCTTTGATGCAGAAGGCAAAAATCATGGTATTATTGTCTGAAATATTGATTGTGATAACTAAAACCGTAATGTTTGAAAAGAGGGTAATACGTTGCGAATCTTGTTGGTTGGGTTAAATTCTCGTTATGTGCATACTAATTTAGCTCTAAGATGTCTAAGAGAAGCGTTGAAAGAAGAAGGACAAGCAGATTGGAACATTAGCATAAGGGAATTCTCTATTAATGAACAAATTGATAATATTGCTGCAGAAATATATGAAGAGAAACCGGATCTCATCGGTTTCTCGTGTTATATCTGGAATATAACTCAGGTCTTAGCGTTGAGTAAGCAGTTACGTTTGGTTATGCCTCAGACATATATTCTAGTGGGCGGACCAGAGGTGTCTTACGATGGGGAGAATCTCCTTAGCTACAATCCCCAAATAGACGCTGTCATTATAGGGGAGGGAGAGTGTTCTGTCCCTTCCTTGATAAAGGCCATGTCATCAGAGAGATTACTATGGGAGGTTAGCGGGGTTGTCTGGCGTTTAAGGAAGGGAGTACAAATGGTTAGACAGGAAATTGTGCCTCCAGAGTTTAAAGGGGAAATCTTGTCTTACCAAGAAGATTTTATTGTTAGTAATAGGAGTACTACTTTACCGGATATAAATAAACTTCCCAATCCTTATGCTGTAGAAGAAGATTTAAACGGACGGCTTGCTTATATAGAAACCACGCGTGGATGTCCATATAATTGCAAATTTTGTATCTCTTCCACCTTTACAGGAGTTCGGTTCCTTGAACCCGAAAGATTTAGAG
>Ga0209643_1001555_pt1 | contig 20552 bp, 20 predicted proteins | sample AutmiccBRH37_all_FD_187383 | JGI IMG/M metagenome (GOLD analysis project Ga0209643, IMG submission 187383) | Deep subsurface microbial communities from Mt. Terri, Switzerland - Autotrophic microbial communities BRH/37_all (SPAdes) (version 2) | ecosystem: Environmental > Aquatic > Deep... | reverse complement strand
CTCCTCGGAGCGGCCCTTTTTTATGGCGGGCTACTCGGCGGCGAGGCGATGGGTCAGAGACGCCGCGATCACCTGGCCAAGATAGGCCATGTCGCGCGCAAGGCGCTCGAAGCCCTTGGTGAGGCGGAACGCGGCCTCGTTCATGTAGATCGCGCGGTTGATCTCGATCTGCAGCGCGTGCCAGCCGTGGCCGGGACGGCCGTAATTCTGCGTGATAAAGCCGCCCGCGTAGGGATTGTTGCGCACCACGCGGTAGCCGCGAGACACAAGATATCGTTCGACACCTAAAATGACCTCGGGTGCGCACGTCGTGCCATGGCGATCCCCCAGCACGATGTCGGGGCGCGGCATGGAGGTTTCTCCAGGCTCAAGGCCGATCGGAAGGGAGGGCATTGAGTGGCAGTCGACGAGCACCGCCCAGCCGAACTGAGCCTGCGTCTTGGTCATCAACTCGCGCAAGGTCACGTGGTAGGGCGTGTAGAGCGCCGCGAGACGCGACTCCACCTCTAGAAAGCTCAGTTTGTCCCGGTAGATTTCGGAGCCCTCGGCGACCACCCGCGCGATCGTGCCGAGCCCGCCGCTGACGCGCGGGCTGGAAATATTGGCGTGCGGGGGAAGGCTGTCGTGAAACATCGCCGGATCGAGCTCGTAGCGCTCGCGATTGACGTCGACATAGGCGCGCGGGAACTGCGCCGCCACCAGGGGGGCGCCCTGCGCGACAACGCCCGCGAAGATCATGTCGACAAAGCTGTCCTCAGAGCGCCGTAACGCGCGCGGATCGAGCCGCGACCGCGCCAGCAGGGGCGGGGGGTAGCGCCGGCCGCTATGGGGCGAATCAAAAATCACCGGAAGGGTGCGCCGCACGGGGTTCGAGACCACCAGGGGTGGGTCGAAAAAGGCCTTGTCCTCGTAGTCCCCCGAGCCGTCCGCGGTGCCCAAGTCCGTCACTCCCGATGAGCTATGGAACCAAGTGGACCATTGTCCCGCGGCCGGTTCAAGATGCAGGATGCGGCCGGGGCATGATCGCGTTATTGTCGAGTCGTGTTAACTCTATAAAGCGATCGCGATTGAAGCGTTTGAGACTTCTTGGTCAAATGGTCGTTCAGGCGGGCGCGGACGGACCGGGGACGGCAGGGAGCCGCTCTTCGCGAGGGGAACTAGATGGCTAAGATATTGCTGGCTGAAGATGATGAGTCGCTGCGGCGTTTTCTGCAGACGGCGCTCAAGAAGGCCGGGCACGAGGTGTCGGCTTTCGCGCAAGGCGACGAAGCGCTGACCTGTCTGGAGCGCGAATTCTTCGATCTTCTGCTGACCGACATCGTGATGCCCGTCATGGACGGGATCGAGCTTGCGCGCCGCGCGACCAAGATCGACCCCAAGATGCGGATCATGTTCATCACCGGCTTTGCGGCCGTCGCGCTCAGCGCCGACAGCAAGGCCCCCAAGGCGGCCAAGGTCCTCTCCAAGCCGTTCCATCTGCGCGACCTCGTCAATGAGGTCGAACGGCTGCTCGCCGCCTAGTTGCGCGCGTGGCCGCGCCCGGCTGTGCGGGGCCTTGCGCAGTCCCGCCGCACTCTTTATAGGAACGGGTCCCGGGCCACGGCGCGCTGCGCTGTGCCACACGGATAGGGCGCGTAGCTCAGCGGGAGAGCACCACGTTGACATCGTGGGGGTCACAGGTTCGATCCCTGTCGCGCCCACCATCCTTCCCGGTCCTTCCTGCACACCTCCCGGTGTTGATCCGCACGCCAGATCGCCCATAATCCAATGACGCGCTCTGCCTGGGGATCAACACGCAACAGGAGGACTGCGACATGCAAGCAACGGAAATCGCGGAATATGCGCGCAAGCTGAAAGAGGCGCACGGTCAGCGGGCGGTCGTCGAGGCCGGCCAGAAAGCGCGCATCTGCCGCGAGCAAGGCAAAGTCGAGGAGGCGGCGACGTGGGAACGGGTCGAAGCGGCCCTGCTGGTCACACGCGGACCGCATCAGGGCTGACGCTTCCGAATTTTTCGATTTTGCCGCTCCGGCGGTCCGCACTCGCGCAACTTTCCCGCCCTCAGGTGATTCCACCTGAGGGCGGGTTGCTCTAGGCTCTGCCACGCGATTCCGCGACGATCCGCCCGCCTCTTGCCGAACCGAAGGAGTGTGCATGAACCCCCTGAAGGACCTTTCCGCGCTCGGTCAGGCCGTTTGGCTTGATTTCGTCAGCCGTGACTTCATTGCGGAAGGCGGTCTCGCCCGCATGGTCGCGCAGGACGGGATCACGGGGGTAACGTCCAATCCGGCGATTTTCGAAAAGGCGATCGTGTCCTCAAGCGCCTATGACGACGCTGTCCGGCGCGCCGCGCGCGAGGGCTCGGCCAGCGTGACGGCACTCTACGAGAGCTTGACAGTGCGCGATATCCAGCAGGCGGCCGATCTTCTGCGGCCTGTCTACGACGCCACCGAGGGTCGCGACGGCTATGTCAGTCTTGAGGTTTCGCCGTATCTGGCGGGCGACACGCAGGGCACCGTCGAGGAGGCCCTGCGCTTGTGGGCGGCGGTTCATCGCCGCAATCTGATGATCAAGGTTCCCGCCACTCCGGCCGGCATCAAGGCCGTTCACGCGCTCATCTCGCGCGGCATCAACGTCAATGTGACGCTGCTGTTTTCGCAATCCGTCTATGAAGAGGTCGCGCACGCCTACATCGACGCGCTGGATGCCTTCGCCGGAAACGGCGGCGATCCGCGGCGGGTCGCGAGCGTGGCGAGTTTCTTTGTCAGCCGTATCGATTCCGTCATCGACGCGGCCCTCGATGCCAAGGTGAAATCGGGCGGGGACCCCACGCTGGGCGATCTCAAGGGCAAGGCGGCGATTGCAAATGCCAAGCTCGCCTATCAGCGCTTCAAGACCTTGTTTTCCGGTCAGCGCTGGGACGCGCTTGCGGCTAAGGGCGCCCGCGTCCAGCGCCTGCTGTGGGCCAGCACGGGCACCAAAAGCGCCGCTTATAGCGATGTGCTGTATGTCGAGGGTTTGATCGGCCCGGAAACCGTGAACACCGTGCCGCCTGCGACGATGGACGCCTTCCGCGATCACGGGAAGCCCGCATTGACGCTCGAACGCGACGTCGCGCAGGCACAGGACGTTTTGAGCAAGCTTTCGGCCGCCGGCATCGATCTCGATGCCGTCAGCGCGGATCTGCTGGGCGCCGGAGTGCAGCTCTTCGCCGACGCCGCGGACAGCCTGCTCGGCGCCGTTGCCGCCAAACGTGCCGCCGCGCTGCGCGGGAGCCTTGCCCAGCATCACGCCAAATTGCCCGGCGCGCTCGCAAATGCCGTCGACGCGGCGCGGCAGGACTGGCGCGTGCGCGGAAACATCCGCCGCCTGTGGGCGAAAGACGCGTCGCTGTGGTCGGGCGGTCCGGAAGCCAAATGGCTCGGCTGGCTCGACAGCGCGGAGCGCTGCGCAAAAGATGCCGGCGATTTTTCGCGCGTAGCGAAGGAGGTTCGCGAAGCCGGAATCACGGACATTCTGCTGATCGGCATGGGCGGATCGAGTCTGGGGCCGGAAGTGATCGCCAGCACATTCGGACCGCGGGGCGGATTCCCGCGCGTGTCGATCATCGATTCGACCGATCCCGACCAGATTCGCGAGACTTCGGCCGCCATTGAGCCGTCGACGACGCTATTCGTGGTGTCCAGCAAATCGGGCAGCACGCTCGAACCGAATGTGCTCAAGGATCATTTCTGGGACCTGACGCAGCGCGCGGTCGGTGCAGAGCGGGTCGGCCAGCATTTCATTGCGATCACCGATCCCGGCTCGTCGCTGGAGGCGCTCGCGCGCAAGGAGAAGTTCCGTCATATCTTTTTTGGCGATCCGACCATCGGCGGGCGGTTTTCAGTCCTCTCGCCGTTCGGTCTGGTACCGGCGGTTCTGGGCGGGGTCGATCTTGAGCAATTTGTTGCGCGAACCAGCGAAATGGTTCGTGCGTGCGGGCCCGATGTTCCGCCTGCGGAAAATCCGGGCGTTCAGCTCGGGCTTATCCTGGGCGCCGCAGCCGCGCAGGGTCGCGATAAGCTCACCTTGTTCGCGTCGCCCGAGCTTGAGAGCTTCGGGGCATGGGTCGAGCAGCTGGTCGCCGAGTCCACGGGCAAGCGCGGGAAAGCGATCATTCCCCTTGAAGGCGAGCCGATCGCGGCGCCGGGCGCCTATGGTGCGGACCGGATTTTCGTGCATGTCCGCCTGGCGGCCGACGACAGCCTCGCCGATGAACTCGCCGCGCTGGCCGGCGCCGGGCATCCGGTGGTGACCCTCACGCTCGATGATACCGGCGCGCTCGGGCAGGAATTTTTCCGCTGGGAGATTGCGACCGCCGTCGCCGGCGCGATGATGGGGATCGATCCATTCGATCAGCCCGATGTGGAGGCCAGCAAGATCAAGACGCGCGCGCTGACTGATGCGGTGGAAAAGAGCGGCGCCCTGCCGGCTGAAACGCCGGTGTTCGCGTGCGACGGCGTCGAGCTCTATACCGATGCGGCCAACGTGGACGCGCTGCGCAGGAGCGGGGCCGGCGACGATCTCGCAAGCTGGATGCGCGCCCATTTCGGACGTCTCGGCGCGGGTGACTATGCGGCATTGCTCGGGTACCTCCCGCGCAATGCGGCCTGCAGCGCGGTGCTGCAGGAGATGCGGATTGCTTTACGCGATCGCTATGCCGTCGCAACGTGCGTCGGGTTCGGTCCCCGCTTCCTGCATTCGACGGGGCAGGCCTACAAAGGCGGCGCCAACAACGGCGTGGTCCTGCAAATCACCGCGCACGAAGACGATCTGCCCGTGCCCGGCCGCGGATATGGCTTCGCCGTGGTTGAAGCGGCGCAGGCGCGCGGCGACTTCGAGGTGCTGGCCGAGCGCGGGCGGCGCGCATTGCGTGTTCATCTCACACAAGGCCCGGAGCGCGGGCTGGCCGTGCTTCGGACCGCCTTGGAACGTGCGCTGGCGTAACCTTGCGCCTGGCCGTCAAGCTTGCCGTACACTGACGAAATCGGGGCTACTTCCAGATTGCGGCGAGCCGCTCGTCGCGCCGGCATCCGATGCGGTAGCGCTGATAGTAGTCCGGGTTCTTGTCGGCGAAGTTCTGATGGTATTCCTCGGCGGGATAAAACGCGCTCTCCGCACGGATCTGCGTGACGATCTCGCCGTTGACCTTGCCGCTCCGGGCCAGGGCACGCTCGGTCTCTTCGGCCTCGGCCTTCTGTTCCGGGGTGACATAGAAAATCTCGCTACGGTATTGCGAGCCATAGTCGCAGAACTGGCCTTCGGCATTGGTGAGATCGACCTGGTGCCAGTAGATTTCGAGAAGTTGCGCGTAGCTGGTCCTCGCGGGATCGTATGTGACTTTGACCGCTTCGACGTGCCCGGTGCGCCCCGTCGTCACCTGATCGTAGCTGGGATCGGCAACGGTGCCGCCGGAATATCCGGAGACCGCACTGATCACACCCGGGGCATGATCGAAGGCTTTTTCGATCGACCAGAAGCACCCGCCCGCGAAGATCGCGTAGGGCTGGTCATCCGCGGCGATCGAAGCGGCCGGGGCGAGCATCGCCAGGGTGAGAGCGAGAGAAATCGCGCGCATGGAACCTCAAGCAGTGGGAGTGAATGTGAGAGCGATGCCGTTCATGCAATAGCGCTTGCCGGTGGGCGGCGGCCCGTCATCGAACACATGCCCGAGATGCCCGCCGCAGCGCCGGCAGTGAACCTCCGTACGCGGAATAAGAAGCCTGGTGTCGGTCTTGGTCGCCACCGCGTTGTCGAGCGGCGCGTAGAAGCTCGGCCAGCCCGTTCCGCTGTGAAATTTGGTTGCCGAGGCGAACAGCGCAAGACCGCAGCCCGCGCATGAATAGGTTCCGGCGCGCTCTTCCGAATTGAGCGGACTGGAACGTGGTGCCTCAGTGCCCTCGTGCCGCAGCACGGTGTAGGCCTCGGGCGAAAGGCGGGCGCGCCATTGCGCATCCGTCAGCTCGATCTCGAACTTTTCCCCATCCGCGGCAAGCGCCGACGCGCCGAACCAGCGCAACGCCTGCACAAGCGCAATGCCGGACACGGCGGTGGCGAGGAAGGTTCTGCGTGAGATCATGGTTGGGGTCCGCGGTTACAGTGTTTCACCGCATCTGATGTAGGGCCCCCGTCGCGAAGACGCCAATCAAGGACGTTCACAACACGGTGAGAGCGGCGTGCGCTTGCCGGCGCACGGCCGGGGATTAACTGTTCGGACCCGACGAGAGGCAGTGCACCTTGCCGTCTGTGCCGAGCGCGAGCCGCTTGCAGGCGGTATCGAGCGCACTTGTTTCAGGCTGCCCGCCGGAAAGACCGGCGCGCGGTCCCCCGCGCCGCCCGCTGCCCGACGACCTCCCCGCATCGGGACTCGCGTCCTCCAGCGGGTCGGGCACCGGGGCGGGCGCGTTGAGCGCGTCCGCTTCGCCGCGCGGTGAGGGAGATGGAGTCGGCACCGCTCTCACGCCGGCGGGTGTGTCTGCATAACTGGGGAGACGTGCCCCCGACGTCTGCGCGGGGAGCGGGCGGGCGAGATCGTTGTCAAGCTGCACCGGAACCGCCTCCTTGGCGAGACGCACGCGGTAGACTTGCGTGTTCTCCAGCACGCGCTGCACATAATTGCGAGTCTCCGAGAACGGGATTGTCTCGATCCAGTCGATCGTGTCGATCTTGGGATCGCGGGGATCGCCATAGGTGGTGATCCACTGTTTCACGCGGCCGGGACCTGCGTTGTAACCCGCGACCGCCATCGTGTAGGAACCGCCGAACGACGAGATGAGCCCGCCGAGATAGGCGGTGCCGAGACGGGTGTTGTAATCCGGGTCGCTGGTGAGTCTGCCCTGATCGAACGGCACCTTGATCTGTCGTGCCACGAGCTTCGCCGTCGCGGGCATCAGCTGCATGAGCCCGCGCGCGCCGCTCGGGCTGACGGCCGCGACGTTGAACTCGCTTTCCTGACGTGACAGGCCGAGCATCAGGGCCGGTTCCACCGCATCCGACTTGACGCCGGCGACGCCCACCAGTGGGTAGGAGTAGGTCGGGAGAACGATGTCCTCCTGCGACGCCTTCTTCGCGATGCGGACCGAGACATCGGGATAGCCAAGATCGAGCGCATAACGCGCGGCGAAAATGTAATCCTGGGCGGTGTCGGCGATATCGGTGAGCCGCAACAGGAACTGACGCACCAGATCATCGCGCCCGCCGGCTGCCGCAATGCGCGCGGCTTGCGCGACCTCGCTCGCGCGGAACACACTGTAGCGGCTGTCCGACGCCTTCGGCTCGGCGGGCAAAGCGAGGAGGGCACGATCCTGGTGAATGCGGATCGCGGCGAGCTGGCCATAAAAGGTGGTGGGAAAACCGGCGGCGATCGAAAAAAATTGGGCGGCGTCGTTGAGCTTGCCGTTGGTCTCAGCCGCACGCGCCATCCAGTAGGCGCCACGCGCCTTGCTGATCGGATAGCTCACGCCGTTGAAGAGTTTTTCGAAATGATCGAAAGCCTCGCCGGGCCGCGAAATGAATCGCAGCGCGATCCACCCCGCCAGAAACTCCGCCTCGGCAAACTCCGAGCCTTCGGTCAGCCCGTGGGCGGAGGCGAGGCGGTAGGCTTCGTCGTAAAGGCCCAGTTGAAGTGAATCGCGAATGAGTGCGTTGCGCTCGATCCACCAGCGCTTCGTCGCGGCAGCGCTGATCGGTGCCGTTGACGCATTGAGGGCAACCGGGACCGCGCCTTTGACGTCGCCTGAGCGCCGGATTGCCTGGCTTTGCTCGAACACCAGCCCAAGCTCATTGCGCATGCCCTTGGGCAGGCCGGCGACGATGACGTTGGCTTTGCTTGGGTCGGCGACAATCGCGAGACGGGCCCGAAGCAACGTTTGCGTGGCCGCGTCGGTCCGCCCGACAAGGCGTGAGGCATCGCTGGTGCGGCGCTCCCACAGCAGGCGCTGTGCGCGTTCGGCGGTCGGAGCGCCGGACAGGATCGACGCGTATTTTGCCGAGATTTCACGTTCGCGATCGGGCACAAATTCCCCTTCGATCCAGCCGCGGCGGATCAGTGCCTCGCCCGCCGCGCGGTCGCCGCGTGCGATCACCGCCGCGCCGAGTCGCATCATGCCCTCGCCGGTCACCGGCTCCCGCGTCCCGTACCAGGCCAGCACGTCCTGGTTGTTGACACTGACCGGCATCGCCTGCTCGGCCTTTCCGAACAGCAGGTTGCGCATCGGCCAGTCGGGGTGGTCGCCGAGAAATGCATTGAGCTCGGAGAACGAGGGCAGAGTCCCCCCGTCGGTCAGATACAGCCAGTCCGCCAGCGTGCGCGCGACAGGATCGCCCGATTTGCGCGCGAAACTCCGCGCCGACGACCAGTCGCCGCGCTTGGCGGCGGCAAGACACTGGCGATAGACGGATGTGTCACCCTTGACCTCCTTGGAGGCTTTGGTCGCGCTCGCCGATCCGCTCTTGGCGCTGGCGGTGCTCACGGCGGGCTTCATGCGCGGAGCCGGTGGCTCCGCTCGCGCGGTCCCGCACCCGAGCATGATCGCCACGAGCGCCGTCGCGCCGACCCAATTCCAGCTCTTGGCCGGAGGCAGTGTGGTTGATGCTCGCATTTTCGGGGGCATACAATCTCCATCGCCAAACCCGCGCGGGGTGGTCGGGCCCGCATGTCTCCGGCGCAAATGAATCAGACATGCGATTTTAATCGAAGTTAGTGCCAATGTCTGGTAAAGGGCGCCGCCACAATACAAGTAGAATCGCATATTTCGTTAATTTCATGACGCGGCTCGACCCCCTTGCGGGCCCGGCGGCGATGATTAAGGTCAGGACGGGGCGATGACATGGGCATCGCAGTCCCGTTCAGGAGAGTGAGATGGTGAGTTTTCAGGGATCGATCACGGCACTCGTGACTCCCTTCAAGAACGGCACGGTTGACCAGGATGCGTTCGAGGCTCTGGTGGCCTGGCAGCTCGAGCAGGGCACCCATGGCTTCGTGCCGTGCGGGACGACCGGTGAGTCGCCGACGCTGAGCCACACCGAGCATCACCGGCTGATCGAATTATGCGTCAAGGCGAGCAACGGCAAGGTTCCGGTGATCGCGGGAACCGGCTCGAACGCAACCGAGGAGGCCATATCGCTTACCCGGTTTGCGGCGAGCGCCGGGGCGGATGCCGCGCTCGTGGTCACTCCATATTATAACAAGCCGAGCCAGGAAGGGCTCTTTCAGCACTTCAAGGCAATCGCGCAAGCCACGGATCTGCCAATCATTCTTTACAACATCCCCGGACGGTCCGTGGTCGACATCTCGCTCGAGACCATGAAGCGGCTGCGCGACCTCCCCAATATCGTCGGGGTCAAGGACGCGACCGCGAATCTTGCGCGCGCGAGCCTTCAGCGCCAGCTGCTGGGGCGCGATTTCGTGCAGTTGTCGGGCGAGGACATCACGGCGCTCGGCTTCATGGCACACGGGGGAACGGGGTGCATTTCGGTGACCTCCAATGTGGCGCCCAAGCTGTGCGCGCAGTTCCAGACCGCGTGTCTCGCCGGTGACTACAAGAAGGCACTGGAGATTCAGGATCGCCTGACGCCGCTCCACGACGCCATGTTTGTCGAGGCCAGCCCGGGTCCAGCAAAATTCGCCCTGAGCCTGCTCGGCCGGGTTCGCAACGAGCTGCGCCTGCCGGTGGTTGCGATTTCGAAAGCCGCCGAGGTCCGCGTCGAGGCGGCAATGGCATCCGTGGGGCTGTTGAGCTAGCGCGATGGCAAAGAGGCCGGCGCCTGAAACGCGAATCGCCGCCGACAATCGAAAAGCGCGGTTCAATTATGCGATTGAATCCTCGCTTGAGGCGGGCATCGAGCTGTTCGGCACCGAGGTGAAAGCCTTGCGCGAGGGCAAGGCCAATATCGGCGATGCCTACGCGACACCCAAAAACGGCGAGCTGCTGCTGATGAACTCGTACATCGCCGAGTACGGGCAGGCGGGAAGCTACTTTCAGCACGAGCCGCGCCGCCCGCGCCGCCTGCTGCTCCACAAGCGAGAGCTGTCGCGCCTGATGATCGCCGTCGAGCGTCAGGGGATGACGCTGGTGCCGTTGCGGATCTATTTCAATGATCGCGGGCGGGCAAAGATCGAGATCGCGGTTGCCCGCGGCAAGAAGCTTCACGACAAGCGCGAGAGCGACAAGGCACGCACCTGGCAGCGCGACAAAGCCCGCCTGCTACGCGATCGCGGGTGACGCCGTCAGGCATTCTTGGGCGCGCAGGAAGACCGCGTGGAACATCGCTTCCGTTAATCGGCCGGTGTTCGTGTTGTAGCGCGAGCAGTGATAGCTATCGATGAGGGTGAGACCGGCGGCAACGTTGTGCGCGGCAGCGTGGCCGAACGGGGCCTGAGCCGCCTTGAGGCCGAGGGCGGCCACCGTGCTGTCATGCGCGATGCGCCCCAGCGCCACGATCACCGTGAGGTCGGGCAGCGATTTGATCCGGGCGTTCAGATAGGGGCGGCACGCCTTGATCTCGGCGGGCGTCGGCTTGTTCTGAGGCGGCACACAGCGGACGGCGTTCGAAATCATCGCGCCCGCCAAGGTCAGGCCGTCGCCCGGATCGGCACCGTAACTCCCGCGCGCGAAGCCGAATTTGAGCAGTGTCGCATAGAGCAGATCGCCCGCGTAATCGCCGGTGAAGGGCCGCCCGGTCCGATTCGCGCCGCGCAGACCCGGCGCCAACCCGACCACCAGAAGGCGCGCGCGGGGGTCGCCAAAGGATGGCACGGGGGCGTTAAACCAATCGGGCTCCGCCGCCCGGTTGACGTCGCGAAACGCCACAAGGCGAGGGCATAGCGGACAGTCAAGCGGTGCTTCGCCGCCTGGCGCTGATGGCGCCCTCACGCCACGTCCTCGTCAAGTGCTTCGCGCAGGGGGCGCGCGGATGTTTCACGTGAAATAAATGGAGCAAGCTCTTGAAGTTCAATGAAACGGTCGGCCTGGCGCCGCAACTCGTCAGCGATCATCGGCGGATGCGATTTCAGGGTTGAGACGACCGAAACCCGAACTCCCTTGCGTTGTACGAACTCGACGACGCGGCGAAAATCGCCGTCACCGGAGAAGATCACCACGTGATCGAGGTAGCCCGCTGCTTCCATCAGATCGACGGCGAGTTCGATATCCATGTTGCCCTTGATCTTGCGCCGCCCGTTCGCGTCGGTGAATTCCTTGGTGGGTTTGGTGACCATCGTGTAGCCGTTGTAGTCGAGCCAGTCGATAAGGGGGCGCAGGGGCGAATAATCCTGATCGTCGCTGAGCGCGGTATAGTAGAAGGCGCGCACAAGTCGGCCGGATTTTTCAAAGTGTTGGAGCAGCCTCTTGTAATCCAGGTCGAAATTAAGTCCACGCGCCGCCGCGTAGAGGTTGGCGCCGTCAATAAACAAGCCAATCCGTTCGTGGGGATAGAACACTTAAAATTACTCCTTCCACAAAATATCAAACGCAATGGAACCGTGGCCGCGGGCCGTGCAAATATGTTTGAAACTACAAGGATTCGAGACGCGGCAGGTTAGGGCGTGATCGCGTCGAATCCCCGGGGGTTGATCGGTGGGTTTCAGGTCTCCTGTCATAATTGCGCTGGGGTCGAATCTTCCCAGCCGTGTCGGCTCTCCCCGTTTAACGCTTGAGCGCGCCATCGGGTGTCTTCGCCGGGCTGGGCTCGACGTCTATCGCGTGTCGCCGTGGTTCGCGAGCGCGCCGGTACCGATGAGTCCGCAGGCGATGTTCCTGAACGGTGTATTGTGTGCCAGGACGGCCCTGGCGCCAGAGCGCCTGCTAGCGGTTCTCCACACGGTCGAGCGCCGATTTGGCCGCACACGAAGGGCGCGCAATGCGGCCCGCACGCTGGATCTCGATATTGTCGCTTATGGAAATATGGTCCGGGCCGATCCGGGCGCAAGGCACCTGATCCTTCCTCACCCCCGGGCACATCTGCGGGCGTTCGTTTTGCAACCTTTGCGAGCGATGCTACCGGCCTGGCGACACCCGGTTCTCGGGGTGACTGCGATCGAGTTTCTGGGCGAATTGGGAGGCCACAGCCCCAGCGGGCGAACCGTGCCTGTCTCGCGCCCCTTGCACCGCAGCGCCAGACCGCTTAAAAAGGTCGTTCGTCCCAAAAACGCCCAAGGAGCCGCCACATGGCCCGTGTGACCGTGGAAGACTGTGTTGAAATCATTCCGAACCGCTTCGAGCTGGTGCTTGTCGCCGCCCAGCGGGCGCGGATGATCTCGTCGGGGGCGGCGCTGACCATCGATCGCGATCGCGACAAGAATCCGGTCGTCGCATTGCGTGAAATTGCCGACACGACGGTCGAGCCCAAATTCCTGATCGAGGAATTGATCAAGGGCCAGCAGCGCTACGTCGAAGCGGATGAGAACGAGGAAGAAATGCTCGCGCTCGCGGCGGCTGCCGAAGAGGAGGTCTCGCTGAGCGAGGAAGAACTCCTGAATGCGCTCAAGAACGAGACCGAGCAGCGGGCTGCCCAGCCGCGGGTCGATCTTGAGGGCGAGGAGGACTAGGTTCGATCTCCTTCGGCACATTGGAGCGGATCTGAGACGCCCCGGCCGGACGACCGCGACCGGTTTGGTTTGGGCTTGAGGCCTCGCAATGCTGCGGCAATATGAACTTGTCGAGCGTGTTCGCTCCTATGATCCCGTCGCAGACGAGGCCCTGCTCAATCGCGCCTATGTGTTCACCGTCAAGGCGCACGGCGCGCAGTTGCGCCACTCCGGTGATCCGTATTTCTCGCACCCCGTCGAAGTCGCCGGCATTCTGACCGAGCTCAAGCTCGACACCGCGACAATCGTCACGGCGCTTCTGCATGACGTGATCGAGGACACGACCTCCACTTTTGAGGAGATCGAGGACCTGTTCGGCCGCGACGTCGCGCAGCTGGTCGACGGCGTGACCAAGCTCTCGCGGGTCGAGTGGACGTCGGAGGCCAGCAAGCAGGCCGAGAACTTCCGCAAGCTCCTGATCGCGATGTCGAACGACATCCGCGTCCTGCTGGTCAAGCTGGCGGACCGCCTTCACAACATGCGCACGCTGCACTTTGTGCCGCAGGAGGCACGGCGCATCCGCATCGCCAAGGAAACGATGGAAATCTATGCCCCGCTTGCCGGGCGCATGGGCATTCATCAGTTCAAGGACGAGCTGGAAGATCTCGCGTTCGCCGAACTGAACCCCGAGGCGCGCACGTCAATTCTGAACCGGATGGCCTATCTGCGGTCCGAGGGCGGCGATCTCGTGCGCCGCATCTCCGATCAGCTCAAGCGCACGCTCGCCGAGCACGGCCTGGACTCGTGGGTCCAGGGCCGCGAGAAAAAGCCCTTCTCGATATGGCGCAAGATGGAGAAGAAGGCGATCTCCTTCGAAGCGCTGTCCGATATCATCGGGTTCCGCATCATTGTCGATCAGCCGACGGACTGTTATCGCGCGCTTGGGATTCTGCATTCGACCTGGCCGGCGGTTCCCACCCGCTTTAAGGATTATATTTCGCTCCCCAAGAGCAACGGTTATCGCTCGCTGCATACGACCGTGATCGGTCCCGAGGGGCAACGCGTCGAGGTGCAGATCCGTACCGTTGAAATGCATGAAGTCGCCGAACGTGGTGTCGCCGCGCATTGGAGTTACAAGGAACGCCCGACCGACACCTCGATCCTGCCCGAACGCGGCAATCCCTACCGCTTCCTGCGCGAACTCGTCGACATGCTGGAACATGGCGCGAGTGCGGAGGAGTTTCTTGAAAACACCAAGCTCGAGATGTTTCAGGATCAGGTGTTCTGCTTTACGCCAAAGGGCGCGCTGATCCCGCTGCCGCGCGGCGCGACGCCGATCGATTTTGCCTATGCGGTGCACACCGAGGTCGGCGACACGTGCGTCGGGTGCAAGATCAATGGCCGCCCGATGCCGCTGCGCACACAGCTTGAGAACGGCGACAGCGTCGAAATCGTGCGCTCGAAAGCGCAAACGCCGGTTCCCGCCTGGGAAAGTCTCGTCGTGACCGGCAAGGCGCGCTCGGCGATCCGCAGGTTCGTACGCCAGGGCGAGCGCGACGAATTCCTGCGCGTTGGGCACGAACTGGTCGAGCGCACCTTCCGTGAGGCCGGATACGAGGCCAGCGAAAAAGTGCTGGACCCGCTGCTGGTCCGCTTCAAGCAGCCGAAGATCGGTGACCTCTATGTCGCGGTCGGGCGGGGGAGCGTCGCGCCGGAAGCGCTGCTGGAGGCCGCCGTCGGGCCCGACGCAACGGCGCGCCGCAACAGCAAGATCCGCCGCAATTTGCGTCAACCATCCGGCAAGGCCGGTGAAGATGCACCCGCCGTCAAGGTGAACGAGCATCTCCGTGGCGTCGCGATCCAGCTTTCGAAATGCTGCCATCCGCTGCCGGGCGATCGTATCGTGGGGATTCTCGTGCCCGGCTCGGGGCTTGCCGTTCACACCATCGACTGCGATATGCTCGAGCGCGAGCACGACCACCCCGAACGCTGGCACGATCTCAGCTGGGACGCGGAGGCCGGCGAGCGCGTGCCCCATGTTGCGCGCATCCACACTGTCCTCACCAACGAACCAGGATCGCTCGGGACCCTCTGCAGTGTGATCGGGCGCCAGGGTGGCAATATTTCCAACCTCAAGATCACGGATCGCAACATCGACTTCTTTGAGTTTGACGTGGATGTCGAGGTGAGCGATGTCAAACATCTCAACAGCATTATTGCTGCACTGAACGCGACATCGGCGGTGACGTCAGTCAACCGCGTGAAGGAGTAGACATGACGGAAGACGAGGTGTTGGACGAGTTTCGCGCATCGCGGGCGCTGCTGGAGGGACATTTTATTCTCTCGTCGGGCCGCCATAGCCGCACATATCTGGAAAAGGCGCGGGTGTTCATGTATCCCGAGCGCGCTGCACGCCTCTGCGCAGCGCTTGCCGTGAAGGTGAAGGCGGCGCTGAAGGAACCGGTGAGCTGCATCGTGTCACCCGCAGTCGGGGCCATTGTGCCGGGTTATGAAATGGCCCGCGCGCTGGGGCTGCCGGGCATGTTCGCGGAACGGGTGGACGGCAAGTTCGCGCTGCGGCGCGGCTTTTCACTTGCACCGGGCGAGCCCGTGCTGATGGTCGAGGATATTGTCACGACCGGCCTGTCGTCGCGCGAATGCCTTGATGCGATCCGTGCTCATGGCGGGCGGCCCGTCGCCGCAGCGTGCATTATCGACCGTTCGAACGGAACGGCGGATATCGGCGTGCCGCTGATCGCACTCGCGCAGCTCAATATTCCATCCTGGTCCGCCGACGAACTGCCTGACGATCTGAAGGCCATAGCGGCCGTGAAGCCCGGCAGCCGGGGCCTTGCGTGAGGCGCGCATGACCCACACGCTGCGCCTCGGTGTCAACATCGACCACGTTGCCACCTTGCGTAACGCGCGCGGCGGTCGCCACCCCGATCCGTTGCGGGCCGCGCGCGTGGCGGCACAATCGGGCGCCGACGGTTTGACCATTCATCTGCGGGAGGATCGGCGTCACATTCGCGACGACGATCTCGAAGTCATCAAGCGCGAGGTCGATCTGCCGCTCAATCTGGAAATGGCTGCGACCGCCGACATGCTGGCGATCGCGCTTGCGGCGCGCCCGCACGCCGCATGCCTGGTGCCGGAGAAGCGCGAGGAACGCACCACCGAGGGCGGGCTCGACGCGGCGCGCCTCAACGCGCAACTGGCGCCGGTTGTGCGTACACTGAGCGAAGCCGGGATCCGGGTGTCACTGTTTATCGAACCGGAGGCCCGCCAGCTTGCAGCCGCACGCGCGCTCGGGGCACCGGTCGTCGAACTCCACACCGGTGCTTACGGCGAGGCCGAGGGGGAAGCGCGCGCCCGAGAGCTGGCGCGCATCCGGCAGGCGGCCCGCGACGGTGCGGCACTCGGTCTTGAGGTGCATGCCGGGCACGGACTCAATTTCGAGAATGTCGGCCCGATCGCGGCGATCGCGGAACTGCGCGAGCTCAATATCGGCCATGCGTTGATCGGCGAAGCGGTTTTCGTCGGTCTGGGTGAGGCGATCCGAGCCATGCGGGCGGCGATGGACAAGGGGCGGGCGGGACAATGATTCTGGGAATCGGCAACGATATCATCGATATCCGGCGCGTCGAGCGGACCCTTGAGCGACATGGCGAGCGGTTCGTGACGCGCGTGTTCACCGACGGCGAGCGGCGCAAATCCGACGGTCGCAGAAACCGCGCGGCGTCCTACGCAAAACGCTTCGCGGCCAAGGAAGCATGCTCCAAGGCACTGGGGACCGGCATGAGGGCAGGCGTTTTTTGGCGCGATATGGGGGTTGTAAACCTCCCCTCGGGGCAGCCCACCCTTATTCTGACCGGGGGCGCCAAGGCGCGGCTGGATGCATTGACCCCAAATGGCCACATGGCTGTGATCCATTTGACAATCACCGACGATTTTCCGCTCGCGCAGGCCATTGTGGTGATTTCTGCCCTGCCGTTCGGTGCGGAAAATGTTAATATATGAATGCGGGTGCGGGCTCGTGTTTGGGGAAAGCACTCCCCGGGGGCTCAATTCAGGGGGCGGTAAGGTGGTTGATAAGGTGAACACACGCAAGACGAAGAAGGCTGGCGTCGCGCCATTCCGGGCGCATTACACGCTTGGCACCGTCTCGATCAACCAGGGTTCGGCCGTCTTGCGCGGGCAGGGAACGAACTGGAACGATATTCTCAACAGCCGGGCGCTCCACAACGGCACCAAGGGCCGCATCAAGATCGACGGCGGCGACGAGGTGTATGACGTCCAGCTCATCAACACCGACGGCTTGATGACGCTCAAACAGCCGTTCGCGCGGCCCGGCGTGACGGGCGCGACTTATGTGTTTTTCGAGGGTGAGCACATGACGCCCGATCCCAAATTCGTCATTGCCGACGAACCGCCGCCGGCGCTGGCTGTCTCGCTGGTCCCGGCCCCTGCGCAGGCTCCCAAGACTGCGATGACACAGACGCAATCGCAATCCGTGTCCCGCAGCGAGGGCGGCGACGACAATGCGATCGCCGAGACGCTGAAGACGATCTTTTTCGCGCTGCTGATCGCATTCGTCATCCGCATCTTCATCTTCCAGCCGTTCAACATCCCTTCCGAATCGATGGTGTCGACCCTGCTGAAGGGCGACTACATCTTCGTGACGAAATACTCCTACGGCTTCAGCCGCCACTCGATTCCCTTCAGCCCGCCGATCTTTCAGGGGCGCATTTTGGGGCATGAGCCGACGCGCGGCGATGTGGTTGTATTCAAGCTCCCGCGCGACGGGCACACCGACTACATCAAGCGGGTCATCGGCATGCCGGGAGACACGATCCAGGTGCGCGACAGCCTGCTCTACATCAACGGCGAGCAGGTCAAGCGCGAGCGTATCGACGATTTTGTCGCCCGCGACTCGCAGGGCAACGTGACCCGTACGCCGGCCTATCGCGAAACGCTGCCCAACGGCGTCGGCTACACCACTCTTGATCAGGGGCCCAGCCACTTCTATGACGACACACCGGAATACAAGGTTCCGGCCGGTCATTACTTCATGATGGGCGACAACCGCGACAATTCGGCCGACAGCCGGGCCGACGTCGGGTTTGTGCCGTTCGAAAACCTCGTGGGCCATGCGCAGTTCATCTTCTTCTCGACGGACGGGTCGGCGAGCTTCTTCCAGTTCTGGCGGTGGCCCGAAGCCACCCGCTGGAACCGCATTTTCGAAGGCATCCATTAACACGGCAAACAGCGCGCACATCGCCGAGATCGAGGCGCGTCTTGGGCACACGTTCAAGGATCGAGGCCTTCTGACGCAGGCGCTGACCCATGTCAGCCGCAGCGGGCAGTCGGGGGGGCGCGAGAGCGACAACGAGCGGCTGGAATTTCTCGGCGACCGCGTGCTCGGCCTCCTTGTCGCGGAACTGCTGATCGCGCAATTTCCGGACGCCCGCGAGGGCGAACTTGCGCCGCGCTTCAACGCGCTGGTCCGCAAGGACACACTGGCACAGATCGCGATCGAAATCGGGGTGCCCGCCGCACTCCGCCTGGCCAAGGGCGAAGTGAAGAGCGCGCTCCATCTCCAGCCCAACGTGCTCGCCGATGCATGCGAGGCGCTCATTGCCGCGCTCTATCTCGACGGAGGGCTGGAACCGGCGCGCCAATTTATTCGCGCGATCCTTGCGCCGCGCATCGACGCATTGAGTTCCGTGCCACGCGACCCCAAGACGACCCTTCAGGAATGGGTGCAGGGGCGCGGCCTTCCGGCGCCGCGCTACGTTCTGATCGGCCGCGAGGGTCCCGACCACGAGCCGCAGTTTAGGGTTGCCGTCGAGATCGAGGGCTATCAACCTGTTCCCGGCACGGGCCCCTCAAAACGCGCTGCGGAGCAGCTGGCCGCAGGCGAATTCCTGCGTAAGGAGAATGCAACTTGAGCGAAGCGCAAACGCGCGCCGGATTTGCCGCTGTCGTCGGTGCCCCCAATGCCGGCAAGTCGACGCTCGTCAACCGGCTGGTCGGAACCAAGATTGCCGCTGTCACCCACAAGGCGCAGACGACCCGCGCGCCGGTGCGCGGCGTCGTCATGCGCGGGCCTGCGCAGGTCGTGCTGGTCGACACGCCCGGGATTTTCGATCCGCGCCGCCGCCTCGATCGCGCAATGGTGGAAGCGGCATGGCGCGGGGCCGGCGATGCCGATGTGGTCGTCGTTCTGATCGACGCGGCGCATCTGGCCGCCAAGCATCGTCTGCCCCAGGACGATCATGACGTCATGCGCGTGCTTGAGGGTGTGCGCGACCTAAAGGTGCCCGCCATTCTGGTTCTCAACAAGGTCGACGCGATGGCGCCACCCGATCTGCTGGCGCTGGTCGGTGCCTTTGCCAAGCTCGGCGCGTTCGAGCGCGTATTCATGATCTCGGCCCTCAACGGCAGCGGCGTCGACGATCTGATCGACGATCTGGCTGCGCGGATGCCGCAGGGGGAGTGGCTGTATCCGCCCGATCAGGCGGCCGATATTCCGATGCGCCTTCTCGCAGCCGAGATCACGCGCGAGAAGCTGTTCTTGCGCCTGCACGAGGAGCTGCCCTACGCGTCATCGGTTGAAACCGAGCGCTGGACCGAGAACAAGGACGGCAGCGTGCGGATCGATCAGATCATCTTTGTCGAGCGCGATGGCCAGAAGGCGATCGTTCTGGGCAAGAGCGGGCAAACCATCAAGGCGATCGGGGCAGACGCGCGGCGCGAACTGGAAGCGATGCTGGAGCGCCGCGTCCATCTGTTCCTGTTCGTCAAAGTGCGCGAGCGGTGGAGCGAAGATCCTGCCCACTACCGCGACATCGGGCTCGAAGCGCCCAAGGAGTAGGGGATGCATTGGGAGGACGACGGCATCGTGCTTTGCCTGCGCCCTCACGGCGAGTCCAGCCAGGTGGCGGAATTGCTGACCCGCGATCACGGCCGTCATCTGGGGCTTGTGCGCGGCGGACGGGCGATGCGCGGGGCGTTGCAGCCCGGCAATACGATGCGCGCAAACTGGCGCGGGCGCCTTGCCGAGCATCTGGGCAGCTTCACACTCGAACCGGCACGCGTGCGGATGGGCGTAATTCTGGACCGTCCGGCGGCCTTGAGCGCTCTGCGCGCGGAAACGGCGCTGACATCGTGCGTCCTGCCGGAGCGCGACCCGCATCCCGAACTCTTCGACGCGTTCGGCGTGCTGCTTGATTCGTTCGATCACGTCGACATCTGGCCGACCTTGCTTGTGCGCTACGAGTTGGGCCTGCTCGAAGCGTTGGGTTTCGGCTTGGATCTCACGCGATGCGCCGTCACCGGCGCGCGCGACAATCTGATCTACGTCTCGCCGACCTCCGGACGTGCGGTGAGCGGCGAGGGAGCGGGCGAGTACGCAGCGCGTCTTTTGCGGTTGCCGCCGTTCCTGCTCCAGGGCAAGGGAGGGGAAGCCTTGCCCAGCGATATTGCCGATGGGCTGGCATTGACGGGGCATTTCTTCGAGCAACGTGTGTTCGCACCTCATCACAGGACGCTGCCGGCCGCGCGCGCGACCCTGCATGAGCATGTCGGCGCGGTTCGTCTTGTGTGCTAGGACAATGACCCCGTCCCGAATCAAGATTGAAGAATGGCCAAGTCAGACGTAATCGAACCCGATGATATCCGCCCGGCGCCGCTCAACGACGCGCTGAGCGAGCGCTATCTCGCCTACGCCCTTTCCACAATCACGCAGCGCGCGCTGCCCGACGTGCGCGATGGGCTCAAACCCGTTCAGCGCCGCATTCTCCATGCGATGCGCGAACTCAAGCTGGATCCAAGCTCAGGGTTCAAGAAATGCGCGCGCGTCGTCGGCGACGTGATCGGCCGATTCCATCCCCATGGCGATCAGTCGGTTTACGATGCGCTGGTGCGCCTGGCGCAGGATTTCGCCCAGCGCTATCCCCTTGCCGAAGGGCAGGGCAATTTCGGCAAC
>Ga0209643_1001552_pt1 | contig 20598 bp, 19 predicted proteins | sample AutmiccBRH37_all_FD_187383 | JGI IMG/M metagenome (GOLD analysis project Ga0209643, IMG submission 187383) | Deep subsurface microbial communities from Mt. Terri, Switzerland - Autotrophic microbial communities BRH/37_all (SPAdes) (version 2) | ecosystem: Environmental > Aquatic > Deep... | reverse complement strand
ATGCATTATGCGCCTCCCACCGAACCCGCCGTCCGTCCTGCAATGTCGATCGTCGACATTCTCAACACGCGTTAGTTGCAGGAGCGCGCGACACACCGGGCAGATGGACCCCCATCACATTGTGGCCGACGCGCACGCGATGCTATGCTTCTTATGACGCCCTCGCGACGAGACCGCCCAAGAATGGTCCGCTCAGGGGCTGGAGGACCAGATGAACGCGCTCACGCCTTTCGATCGCTGGCGTTCCGATCTGCAGGCGATCTGCGGTCACTACGATGGTGCGCCACGAAGATTCCAGCGAGACGTCGCGGGCCAGGTGCTGCGGCGCAATCACAACGGGCTCGATGTTGCGGATGTCTCGGGCGATATCGCCTCGATCAGCCGCGACCGCGACGGCATCCGGCGCGACGAGAGCGAATACATCTTCTTTATCCTTCAGGCGGCCGGCGAGCTGAACGTCGATCACAACGGACAACGCAGCGTGCTTGGTCCCGGCGACTGCATGCTGTTCGACTCGACGAAGGAAAGCGGGATCTACTTTCGCCAGCACGGCGGACACCTGCTGTCCGTTCACCTGCCGCGCCAGACCTTCCTCGCCGATTGCGAGAACCGCATCCGGATCGGCACGAAGATCGATTCGGACCACCCGCTCTCGGCCGCGTTGAGGCAGCAATTTTCGCACCTGCTGACGGGCAATCGGACCGCGGACGTGCAACTCGCCGGACCGGGGCTTCTGTTCGAGATCATCCGCCTCGCCTTCTCCCGGCCGGACGAGCGCTTCGACGCCGGCCGCCTTACCGACAATGGCCAGCGCTTCGACGTCGCGCTCGAACTGATCAACCGGAATTTGGGCCAGACCTGTCTGTCCCTGCCGTGGCTCGGCGCACAAATGATGCTTTCGACGCGCCAGCTGCAGCGCGTCTTCAGCGAACAGGGCACCAGCTTTGCCCGGGTCGTGCGTGAAAAGCGCCTCAAATATGTGGTCGAAATGCTCAGGCTGCAAAGGCGCGCCGTCTCCAGCGACACCATCTGCGAGCTCGCTTTCGACGCAGGATTCAGGGATATTTCCAATTTCAATCGCGCGTTCAAAGCCCACTACGGGATGGCCCCGCGCGAATACAAGCTTGAGCTGATGGCGTCCTGAGCGCCCGTTCGACGGCGCGAAATGCCTAGCCCGGTGGCGCGATTGCCAAAGACGGCGAACTTTGGTGTGATAGATTTTGACGGCTTAATGCGGAGGAGAAATCAAATGGCCTGGACGACACCTACCGTGATCGAAGTGTGCTGCGGAATGGAAATCACCCGCTATCTGCCCGCGGACGGCGGCGAGCCGATCCTGTTCTAGAGTGAGACCAGCGTGAGCGCGCGGCGATGAACTCGTCATTCCGTGCGCTTGTGTTGGGTGCGGCTGCGGGAGGGGGACTTCCGCAGTGGAATTGCGGCTGCCCGAACTGTGCCGAGGCGCGCCGCCCCGGGGGGCGCATCCCTCCCCAGACGCAGTCTTCCCTCGCGGTGACCGGCGACGGCGTTCATTGGGCAGTGCTGAATGCGTCGCCCGACATCCGCCACCAGATCCAGACCAACGCCGCGCTGCATCCTGCCGGGCTGCGGCATACCCCGATTTCGAGCGTCCTCCTCACCAATGGCGACATCGATCATCTGGCGGGCCTACTGGTTCTGCGCGAGAAGCAGCCGTTCACGCTTTTCCTCACGTCGCAGATTGCAGGGATCATCCGCCAGAACCCGGTGTTTGGCGTCCTCGATCCGGCTGTGGTGAATGTGCGCATCGTTGAATTGGGCGAGCGCTTCGAGCTCGCGCCGGGCCTCACCGCCGAACTCTTCTGCGTGCCCGGAAAAGTGCCGCTCTATCTGGAGGGAGAAACGGTGGTGAGTGACGAGGAGGGCGAGCAGACGGTCGGCGTGCAGCTCTCGCAGCACGAGACGGCGATCTACTATATCCCCGGCTGCGCGCGCCTGACGCCCGCGCTCAAGAGCCGGCTGGGCAACGCCAATGTCCTGTTCTTCGACGGCACCGTATTCAGCGACGACGAGATGATCCAGAGTGGGACCGGGCACAAGAGCGGCCGACGCATGGGTCACATGCCGATGACAGGTGAAGGCGGGTCGCTGCCCGAATTTCAGGGCGTCACAATCAAGCGCAAGATCTTCATCCACATCAACAATACAAATCCGGTGTGGCGCCCCGATTCGCCCGAACGCGCGCAGGTCAACCGCGCCGGGTGGGAAATCGCGTTCGACGGCATGGATGTGAGCCTGTGAACGCGCCCCTGACCCGCGCTGCCTTCGAGGCCCGGCTACGCCAGATCGGGGCGGAGCGCTACCATGACAGGCACCCCTTCCACCGGATCCTGCACGAGGGGCGCTGTACGCCCGATCAGGTACGTGCGTGGGTCATCAACCGCTATTTCTATCAAAGCCGCATTCCGATGAAGGATGCCGCATTCCTTTCGCGCTGTGAGGACCCGGACCTGCGCCGCGTATGGCGCTCGCGCATCGAGGATCACGACGGATCGCCGAGTGATGGCGGCGGCATTCGCCGCTGGCTCCTGCTCGCGCGTGCGGTGGGGCTCGACCCGGATTATGTGGCGTCATGCGCCGGCGTTCTTCCCGCCACCCGCTTTGCGGTTGACGCCTATGTGCGTTTCGTGCGCGAGGCTCCGTTGACCGAGGCGGTCGCAGCATCTCTGACCGAGCTTTTCGCGCCGCAGATTCACGCCGACCGCATCAAGGGGTTGCTCGCACATTATCCGTTTGCGGACGATCGATCTTTGTCCTATTTCCGGCATCGGCTTCGCGAGGCGCCGAAGGACGTGGCGTTCGGTCTGGCGTTCGTTCTCGATCGCTGCGACACGCTCGAAAAGCAGGAGGCGGCCGTCGCGGCGCTGACGTTCAAAACCGACGTCCTGTGGGCGCAACTCGACGCGCTCCAATATGCATATGTGGAGCCCGGAGCTATCCCGCCCGGGGCGTGGCGCCCCGACGAGGGGCTGCTTGCCGTCCCGCAGGTCCCTGAATTATGAGCGAGTCCACTGGCCCTTCGCACGCGCTTACCGAGGACGCGATCCCGCGCTTGCCGCGCGGGGTACGGATACGCAGGGACGAGGTCCGGCAACGCACGGTTCTGCTTGCGCCGGAGCGCACCGTTGCGCTCGACCCGGTGGGGTGCGCCATTCTGGACAAGGTCGATGGCGTGCGATCTCTCGGAGCGATCATCGACGAACTCGCCGCGACTTACGCCGCGCCGCGCGATCGCATCGCGCGTGATGTCCTTGCGTTCCTGCAGGATCTTGCACACCGCGGCTTTCTGGACGTCGCGCCATGAGTGAGACCGTGCAGCCAAAGACCGCGAGCATCCCGCCTCCCATGGCGATGCTGGCGGAACTCACGCATCGCTGTCCGCTGGCATGTCCCTATTGCTCCAATCCGCTCGACCTCACGAAGGCGGCACAGGAGCTCTCAACGGAGGAATGGGCACGGGTCTTTCGTCAGGCGGCGGAGATGGGCGTGCTGCACGTCCACCTCTCGGGGGGCGAGCCCGCCTCGCGGCGCGATCTCGTCGAACTGACAGCCGCAGCCTCAGCCTGCGGTCTTTACACCAACCTCATTACGTCCGGGATCGGCTTGACCCGCACGCGTTTCGACGCCCTTGTCGAGGCGGGTCTCGACCATGTTCAGCTCTCAATCCAGGGCGTGACGGCACAGAAGGCGGACACGATCGCAGGCTATGACGGCGGTCATGCCCACAAGCTGGCGGTTGCCGGCTGGATCAGGGAAACGGGCATCCCATTGACGATCAATGCGGTGTGCCACCGGCGCAACATTGACGACCTCGATCGTCTGATCGACCTCTCGCTCGCGCTCGGGGCACGGCGGCTGGAGGTGGCTACGGTCCAGGTTCATGGATGGGCGGAACGCAATCGGGGCCAGCTGATGCCAACCGAGGAACAGGTGCGGCGGACGACCGAGACCGTCAACCGCGCGCGCGAAACGCTACGTGGCGTTCTGGTGATCGACTACGTGCCGGGTGACTATTTCGCGACCTATCCAAAGCCTTGCATGGGCGGCTGGGGACGGATCGGGTTGAACGTCGACCCGAGCGGCACCGTGCTTCCCTGCCATGCCGCGCAAACCATCCCCGCACTGACGTTTGAGAATGTTCGCGATAAAAGCCTCGAGGAAATCTGGTATCGCGGCGCGGCGTTCAACGCCTTCCGCGGAACCGAGTGGATGCAGGAGCCGTGTCGCTCCTGCGAGCGCAAGGCTATCGATTTCGGGGGCTGTCGCTGCCAGGCAATGGCAATCGCCGGTGACGCGTCCGCCACCGATCCGGTGTGCGCGAAATCGCCGCTGAGAGCTCGCGTATCGCAGATTGCCGACGCCGCCGTCGCAGAACCGCAGGGCGCCCCGCTGATCTATCGCGGCCGCCCTGCACGAGCGGCACGTTAGGGTCGCGGCGCGCGCATCCCAGCAAAGCGGTCGTCCAGAATGGCGCACGCCTGCGCCATCACCCGGTCGATCAATTCCTTCACCGTTGGAATGTCGTGAATGAGGCCCTGCACCATTCCGGCCCAGAACACACCCTGGCTGAGGTCTCCATTCGCCAGCAGCTCGCGCCCTTTCGCGCCGCTCACGAGATCCGCAACGTCTCCGAACGTCGCGCCGGGCTCGGCAAGACGGCGCACCACCTCGTCCGAGACCTCGCTCTTGCCGACCCGCGCGGTATTTTTCAGATTTCGGAAGATGAGGCTGGTTCCGCGCTCGTCGTTGTCGATGTAGGCCTGCTTCACATTGGGGTGGATATCGGCCTCAACGGTCGCGCAAAACCGCGTGCCCATGTTGATACCGTCGGCGCCAAGCGCCAGGGCCGCGACGAGGCCGCGCCCGTCACCGAAGCCCCCCGACGCCAGCATCGGGATCTTCACCTTGTCCGCCGCACAGGGAATGAGGATGAGCCCGGGAATGTCGTCCTCGCCGGGATGTCCCGCGCATTCAAAGCCGTCGATCGAAATCGCGTCCACTCCCTTTCGCTCGGCGGACAGCGCATGGCGGACCGAGGTGCATTTGTGGATGATCTTGACCCCGGCAGGGCGCAGCATGTCCCAGACTTCGGCAACCGCGGACGTTCCAGCCGTTTCGACGATCTTGATGCCGCCATCGAGGATGGCACGCACATAGCCCTGGTAATCCGGCGTATTGATGGTGGGAAACACCGTCATATTGACCGCGAACGGCTTCGAGGTAGCCGCACGGCAGCGCTCGATCTCTTCGCGCAATGCGGCGGGCGACGGTTGGGTCAGAGCGGTCAGAATGCCGAGGCCGCCGGCGTTGGAGACCGCCGAAGCAAGTTTCGCGACGCCGACTCCCTGCATTCCACCCTGAACGATAGGGTGTTCAATTTCCAGAAGTTCAGTAATCCGTGTCCTGAGTGTCATGAGTCTCTCTCGCAGTTTCAAATCCGGGCGGCGCGCGCACGAGCAAGCGCGCGCAGGCGCGCCAAAGCTAAAATCCACATCACGGCCGCCTCGATCAGCGGCGCTGCGATCGCGCCGATCTCGCCGCTCTGCGGGAACGGGATGACGAGCGCCATGATGTGTCCCTGCCCCATCACGCCGAACAGCATGGGCAGGACGACATAGAGCACACCGAGCGACACCACGGCCGCAAAATCGCCGCGTGCGTTGCGCGGCGTAAAATTGAAATAGAGGAAGATCGCGATATCGCGCGCGACGAAAAAATAGCCTGCGGCCACCGCGATGGAGAGCTGATTGGTGTAGCCCAGCACCTCCTTGAATGGCGCCTTGAATGTGAAAAGGAACCACGCGACCAGCACGGTCAGGAGCACAAATGCGCTCATCCAAGCCTGTGTGGCCCCGGCCGCCGAGCCGAGACGGAATCGCCCCAGCGATTCAAACAGCGCGCGATAGGTGACCGCATCCTTCGGCTCCAGCAGGATCGCGGCATAGGTGAGTCCTGCCGCCGTCATGACGGCGAGCGCGAGGCGGACGGTTTCCAGTCCCTGCCCGACCTGCGCCCAGTCCTCCGCGAACCCGGACACATAAATCACCATGAACAGGAGAAATCCGATCCACGTCCACGATTTGCGGCGCGCCTGAAGTTCGCTCGAAAGAAGCGCGAGATTCCCTGCCAATGCCCAGAACAGAAATGCAAACAGGGAAAGAAGATAGAAGCCCTGCACAGGGAAATGAAACCCGTGCCAGTTGAGCTGATCCAGCCCGGGCCCGGACCACTGCAGCTTGAGAATTTGCGTCACGAAACGCGCATTCCACAATTGCGCTGCCGACGCTGCCGCGATCAGTCCCATGATCTGGTAGATGAAGACGTCGAGGCGTGTGTGGGACGCGCGCTTGCGCACCGCGATCAAGCTCGCATAGAGGCTGACCGCTTGCCCGAACAGCCCCACCGCAACAAAATAGAGCGCTTCCGCAAACGCCTCGATGGGTCCGTTTTCGGCCAGGCGCGACATGAAAATGAACGCAAGGCAGATCGCGCCGCCAAACCACTGATAGCTCGTCGCCCCGATAATTTTACCGATCAGCATCTCGAGCGGCGTCAGCGCGGACAGCCGCTGAAAATCCCACGTACGATCGCGAATCTCGCCGATCACGGCACCCGCGGCAGCGCGTGTTCCCCAGAACACGACGATGACGTAATACATGACACGCGCGGCGCCGCCGATCGCCTGCATCGCGGAATTGCCACCATTCGCGCCGGCGGTGAGAAAGATGACGCCGAGCACAGCCGCCATCAGGATCAGGCGGCGCGGCGTCAATTCGAGCCAGACATTGCGTTGGAGTTCCGGGTTCACTGCGGCCTCCGCTTCGCGTCAACTTCATCGAAATAGACGTCCTGCAGGCGCATCTTCGATGGAGCGAATGCGCACACTTCAAAGCCGGCGTCGAGCAGCGCCTTAAGCAGCGCATGGCGGGCGTCGGCCGCCGGCGAGAAGGACAGCGTCGCCGATGTCTCGTCCACGTCGACATTTTGAATGCCGGGTTGCTTTTGCAGGAACGCCGTAAGATCCGCGCGCGGCCGTGCCAGTTCGATCACGAGGCGCAGTTGTGCCGTCGTGCCGACGCTCTTGATTTCCCCGCCGACAACGCGCCCCTCGTCCATGATGATCATGTCGGAGGAATAATCCTCAAGTTCCGAGAGAATATGCGACGACACGATCAGGGTCATTCCCTGATCCTTCAGCTCAAGCAGGAGCCGCGACAGCGCGCGGCGGGCGTCCGGATCGAGCCCGGAGGCCGGTTCGTCGAGCAGCAGGACCTTGGGTTCGTGAACGATCGTCTGCCCGATGGCAAGGCGCTGCCGCAAACCGCGCGAGAGCGTCGCCGCCCGGTCGTTCATGCGGTCGAGAAGGCCGACACGGCGCGCGGCCTTCTCGACCGCCGCAGGCACCGCGCCATCCGCGAGCGCATGGGCGCGCGCCGAAAATGTCAGCGACTGACGCACCGTCAGCTCGTCGTAGAGCCCATAGAAATCCGGGAGAAACCCCAGCTTCGCGTGGGTTTCGCGCGGGAATGCGTTGACGTCCCGCCCATCGATTTTCACGCTGCCCGAATAAGGACGGTCGAGCGCGGCGATGCAGCGCATCAAGGTGGTTTTGCCCGCGCCGTTCGGCCCGACCAGCGCCGCGATCGCGCCGGCATTGACCCGCACCGTCACGCCATAGAGAGCGCGCTTCGAAGGATATTCGAAGACCAGGTCCTGAACTTCAATCACAGCGCAGCTCCCCCTACCGAGCCCCTCATACCGGAGCGATATCATACTTCGCTTTGGCAGCCGAGTTCGACTATCTGGCCGCCCGGTCACACCTCAAGGCGTCAACACGACCCGGCCCACAACCTTTCCCGCCCGCAAATCGTCTAGTGCCTGGTTTGCCCCGCTCAGCGGACGCTGGTCGATCGGGATGGACTCAACATTTCCGCCGCGTACCAAATCCAGCATCTCTCGCGCTTCGCGGAGGGAACCCGTATAGGAGCCGATGATGCTGAACGGCCGCATGGCGATCATCAGAAGCGGGGCCGTCATCGTGCCGCCGGAGAGGCCAACCACAATGATACGCCCGCCGCGCCGCACCACGCCGTTGGCGAAGGCGAAGCTCGCTTCCGAGCCGACGAAATCGATCACCGCAAAGGGGCCGCCATCCGTGTCGCTTTTCACTTTTTTCGCAGCGTCGGGATCATTTGCGTCATAGGCGCGCCTCGCGCCCGCTGCAAGGGCCGCCTTGAGGCGGCTGTCGTCGATGTCGACCGCAAAAGCCGTCTGCCCCAGAACCGCCTCGGCGAAACGGATCGCCATCATGCCGACCCCGCCGGTGCCGAGGACGAGCACCGGATCCCCCGCCGCCACGGGACCAACCTTCTTCAGCGCGGAAAAGGCGGTGAGCCCCGCACACATATAGGTCGCCGCGAGCGCGGGAGGGGCTGCGCCGTAATCGAGCAGATATCGCGGATGGGGAACAAGAACATGAGTGGCATAGCCGCCCGGCGCGCGCCCTGAACATCCGATCTGACGCGGCCGCCCGCAATTTTGTTCCTCGCCCCGCTGACAGGTTGCGCACGTTCCACAGCCGATCCAGGGAAACACAGCGACCCGCGCGCCGACAACGACGCCCGTCGCGTCAGGTCCTGCGGCAATGATTTCGCCCTCAATCTCGTGCCCGAGCGTATGAGGGAGCGGCACGCCGCGCGCAAGCTCGAGCTTCTTGCCGGAACCGAGCGAGAAATAGCCGTCATGCAGGTGAATGTCCGTATGGCATACTCCGCAATGGTGGACCTTCACGAGAACCTCGGTGCCCCCGGGCTCGGGCGTCGGCGTATCCACCGCATTCAACGGCGCGCCAAAGGCGGTGATGACTTGGCTCAACATCGATATTTTCCTCTTGGGCATGTCGCGCGGGCGTCGAGCGGGATGGACGCGGGCGCAATCACGTCCCGTTCGGACCGTGAGCGATATCACACTTCAGTCTGGGAGCCGAGTTCGACGACGCGGTCGCTCGGCAGCTGGAAATAGGCGGATGCCGCCTCGCTCCATCCCGATAAAGTGATGAAGAGCTGCTGGCGCCAGCGCGACAGCGATGACTTACCCGCCCTCACGAGGTTTTGGTGTCCGAGGAAAAATGAGGTCTCCATCGGCGTCGTGCTGAGACCTTTCGCCTCGGCGAGACGCAGCGCCTCCATGATATCCGGGCGGTCCATGAAACCGTATTCGGCGATCAGCTTGTAAAAGCCCGCACCGAGCTCCTCGACGCGAACACGCTCCTTCACCCACAATCTCGGCGCGTCGCCGATATGCACGGTCAGCAGGACGACGCGCTCGTGCAGCACCTTGTTGTGCTTGAGGTTGTGGAGCAATGCGCGCGGAATGACCTGCTCGTCCGCGGTCAGGAATACCGCTGTGCCCTTGACGCGCGGTACGCTCGATTTTGCCATGCTGGTGACAAAATCGGAGACCGGCACCATGGAGTCGCGCTCGCGTCGGGTCAGGGCTTCGCGCCCCGCCCGCCATGTCGTCATGCACGCGAAGACCACCATGCCCATCGTCAGCGGCACGATGCCGCCATGGCCGATCTTGGCAAGCGTCGAAATAAAGAAGCTCGCGTCCACGATCAGCAGCGGCACGAAAATATAGGCGGGGTGAATCATGGGCGTGCCGCGCCGCGTCGCATAAAGCACGAAGGCGAGGATACTGTCGGACAACATTGCCGCCGTCACCGCGATGCCGTAAGCGCCCGCCAGCGACTCCGAATTGTGGAACGAGATGATCAGCAGGATGACAAGCGCCATCATCGTCCAGTTCACGCGCGGCACGTAAATCTGCCCGTGGGTCGTCTCGGACGTGTGGAGAATATTCATGCGGGGGAGGAAGCCGAGGTTGATGGCCTGACGCGTGATCGAAAATGCGCCCGTGATCACCGCCTGCGACGCGATAATCGTGGCGCAGGTCGCAAGAATGATCATGGGCAGGAGAGCCCAGCTCGGGACCATGAAATAGAACGGGTTCTCAAGTGCCCCCGCGTCCCGGATCACAAGAGCGCCCTGCCCGAAATAGTTCAGCGCGAGGCATGGATAGACAAAGCACGTCCACGATAATTGGATCGGGCGCCGGCCGAAATGCCCCATGTCCGCATAGAGTGCCTCCGCGCCCGTCACCGCCAGCACGACGCTGCCCAGGATCAGAACGCTCGATAGGCGGTGGTTGACCAGAAGCTGGATGCCGTAGATCGGGTCGAGTGCGAGGAGAACCTTGGGAGTCTGGACGATCGAGGCGATCCCCGTCACGCCCAGGACCACGAACCAGATCAGCATCACCGGACCAAACAGGCGCCCGACGCGCTCCGTACCATGCCGCTGGAGGGAAAACAGACCGATCAGAACCACCAGCGACAGCGGCATCACGAAGCTCGACGGCACATTGGCAAGTTCGAGACCCTCGATCGCGCTCAGCACCGAAATCGCGGGCGTCAGAATGGCATCAGCAAGGAAGAACGACGCACCGAACAGCCCGACCATCAGCAGTATCTGAGGGTAGCGCAACCGCTTCGGCCCCCGGCGCAACACCAGCGCCAGCAGCGACAGCAGGCCGCCCTCGCCCTGATTGTCGGCGCGCAGGATCAGCACGACATATTTGAGCGTGACGACGATACTCAATGTCCAGAAGATCAAGGACACGACGCCGAGGATATCCGCATCGGTCAAACCGACCCCGCCGATAGCCTGCAGACTGAGCTTGAGAGTATAGAGCGGGCTCGTGCCGATATCGCCGAATACGACGCCCAACGACCCGACGATGAGGGCCGTCATCTTCGGCATTTCGGGCGCGGCGGTGCGCGGGGCGGAAGACGCTTCAGTGACTTGTGTCAAAACCGTCGGCCAAACTGCGAGAGGTGCGGACCCGAAAATCTCCAGGCGTTCCGAGGGCCTCGGGATCGGTAGCCCCGCGAGGTTCTAATGCAGTCCGGGCGCGAGGTCCAGTTTCGCGCGGCGCCTAGCCGGCCGTCCGGGCGGGGGGAACAACGATGCAATCCTGGCCCCCACGCTTCAAAGTTGCACACAGATTGGCGGAATCAGCAGCACTGTCGAGCGGGCCGAGGCGCAACCGATAGACGGTGCCACGGTCGGCCAGCTCCGCTTCCACGATCGAGGGGGGAACTTGAGCGGCAATCTCGGGGAACTGCTCGCCGAAATTCAGACGGCCTTTTTCCGCCAGCTCCTTTTGCTGGTAGGAGGCGATCTGGACGAAGAAGGTCCCCGTGCTAGTCGCCGCTGTGACCGTCGCCTTCTTGCTCGGGACCGGCTCGGGCGCGGGCACCTTAGCGGCAGGCGCTCCCGGGGGCGAGGCTGTGGCCGGGGCGGCATCCGCGACGATCGCCGGGGCGGACGCGGCAGGCTCAGGCACGGCGGCAGCCGTCCTGGACTCGCTTGCCAAAGGTGTCGCCGCACCGCTGGTGACAGGTGCGGGCGCGGGCGCTGCGCTTGCCACATCAATCTCTTCGGGCTGTTCCGGTTCAGGCTTTGCCGCGACGACGTCGGCCTGTCCGTCGAGGAGGCCGTCCGAAGGCGGCCTGAGAAAATCATCCCGGCCGGCCGTCGTTGGATCCGCCGTGACCTCGTGGCTGGTCCCGGTTTCCGCAATCACGGCCATCATCGCGTCTTCGCCCTCGGCCGCCGTGTGAGCGCCGGATGAATTGGAGGTCAAAGAAGCGGTCGCCTCGCTGTCGTCACCGGCTATTCCAAGTGCAACCTCAAGGCCCGGCGTCGTGGCGACCGAGATCGGCAACATCGGGTCCACGCTGCGCGGCGCGGCTGCGAGTCCTGCGCCGTCCTGCGGGGGAACCGGAAGCCCCATCTCGACGAGCTTTGCCCGCGCCGGCATAAAGCCGGGCTCGGCCTTCACGGCGAGCGTGAAATCACGCCCGGCGGCAATTGTCTCTCCCAACACATTATTGGTGAGGCCGCGTCCGAAATAGACCAGCTCCGGCGCGGGATGCTTGAGCGCGATCGCCTTGTCGTAGTCCGCGATCGCGGCTTCCGGCGCGCCCTGCAGCCTGCGCACGGTCGCACGGCCAAAATACGCGTCGGCGAGATTGGCGTTCTTGCTGATCGCGCTTTCGAAGTCGGTTTCGGCGCGGCTGACCTGATTCCCTTCGAGCTCGGCGATGCCTCGCGCCAGAAAGACCCGCGCCTCGAAACTCGGGGCAAGCGCGCCCAGCCAGATTGCGTTCGTGTAGTCGGAAACCGCCTGAGTGAGGGAGCCAAGCTCGTGCTGGGCCATGCCCCGCTCGAAATAGACCTGCGCCAGAACCGGCGCCTCCAGCCGGTCGCCCTGCAGGACATTTGTAAAAAGCGTGACCGCGCGGGCATAATCACGCGCCGTCATGGCCTGTTCAGCGGCCTTGAGGTTGGGAACCTCGCCGAGAGCAGGCGAATTTGCCCCAAAAGCGAGCGAGCCGCTTAGAGCAATGTAAACTGCGATTGTGCGAAATGTTGTCATCACGCTATGAGTTTTAAAACGATTCGCCCTCACAATGGTGATCAGCGCACATCAACGCTGACGCACCGGGCGTATCGATTTGTTAACGTCTATTGAAAAGAGGCCCGATGCCGCAGCTTAAGCCCGTACGCAAAGTCGTATTTCCCGTCGCCGGATTGGGTACACGATTCCTTCCTGCAACTAAAGTGGTCGCAAAGGAACTGCTGCCCGTTGTCGATCGGCCACTTGTTGACTATGCCATCGATGAAGCCCGCGCGGCGGGCATTGATCAATTTATTTTTGTGAACGGGCGCGGCAAGGGCGCAATCGAAGATTACTTCGATCGCGCATACGAGCTCGAAGACAACCTCGCCCAAAAGAAGAAGACCGCCGAGTTAGGCCTTCTCCAATCAACACTTCCCGGCCCCGGCAGTGCGAGCTTCGTGCGCCAGCAGGCGCCGCTCGGACTCGGTCACGCCGTGTGGTGCGCACGCCACCTCGTCGGCGACGAGCCCTTTGCGGTCATGCTCCCCGACGACCTTGTGAACGGAACCCCCGGCTGCATGGCGCAACTCGTTGAGGCCTACCAGAAGACCGGCGGCAATGTTGTCGCCGTCGAAGAGGTACCGCGCGAGCACACCAATCGCTACGGCATTCTTGATATTGCGAGCGAGGATGGACCGCTGGTCGCCGTGAAGGGTCTGGTCGAAAAGCCCGATCCGAGCGTCGCGCCCTCGAACCTGTCGATTATCGGACGCTACGTGCTGCTGCCGGAGGTGTTCGGTCATCTCGACCGCCATGAGAAGGGTGCGGGCGGTGAAATCCAGCTGACCGATGCGATGGCAAAGATGATCGGATCGCGGCCCTTCCACGGGTTGCGCTTCACCGGCAAGCGTTACGATTGCGGAGACAAGGTCGGCTTCCTGGAAGCGACCGTCGCGCTGGCACTGGAGCGGCCGGATCTCGCGGAGAAGTTCAGGCCGATTCTGGCGCGTTACGCCGCCGGCCTGAAAAGTTAGTGCAGTCATTGATCGCTAGAGGTGCTTGATGCGGGTTGCAATGATCGGGACGGGATATGTCGGGCTGGTTTCGGGTGCCTGCTTCTCGGATTTTGGCCATCATGTCACGTGCATCGACAAGGATGCGGGCAAGATCGAGGCACTAAAGCGCGGTGAAATCCCGATCTTCGAGCCCGGCCTTGACGCGCTGGTGGCCGACAATGTGAAGGCCGGCCGTCTGTTCTTCACGACCGATCTCAAGGACGCCGTCGCGCAGGCGGATGCGGTGTTCATCGCCGTCGGCACGCCGAGCCGGCGCGGCGACGGGTACGCCGATCTCAGCTACGTCTATTCGGCAGCCGAGGAAATCGCCGCGCAGCTGACCACCTACACCGTCATCGTCACGAAATCGACGGTCCCAGTCGGCACCAGCCGCCGTGTCGAGGAGATCGTGCGGCGGGTTCGCCCCGATGCCGATTTCGACATGGCGTCAAATCCCGAATTCCTGCGTGAAGGCTCCGCCATCGAGGACTTCAAACGGCCCGATCGCGTCGTCGTCGGTGCGGATACCGACCGCGCGCGCGACGTGATGCGGGCGCTCTACCGGCCGCTCTTTCTCCTTGAGACGCCCATTCTTTTCACCGGGCGCGAGACAGCGGAAGTCATCAAATATGCCGCCAACGCGTTTCTGGCCACCAAGATCACGTTCATCAACGAGATGGCCGATCTGTGCGAAAAAGTGGGCGCCGACGTTCAGGACGTCTCGCGCGGCATCGGCCTCGACGGGCGCATCGGGCGCAAATTCCTGCATGCCGGCCCGGGTTACGGCGGATCGTGCTTTCCCAAGGATACGCTCGCGCTGGTGCGCACAGCCGAGGAAGCCGGGGCACCTGCCCGCATCGTCGAGGCGGTCGTTGCGTCCAACGATGCACGCAAGCGGCGAATGGCGACGCGCATCATCCAGGCGGCAGGCGGCAGCGTGAAAGGCAAGACCGTCGCGTTGCTCGGTCTGACGTTCAAGCCCAACACCGACGACATGCGCGATGCACCCAGCCTCTCGATCGTGCCGTTGCTCAAGGACGCCGGCGCCAAGGTTCAGGCGTTCGACCCCGAAGGCATGGACGAGGCCCGCAAGCACCTCGACGGCGTTTCGTTCGCATCGAGCGCTTACGACGCGATGAGCGGCGCCGATATCGTGGTGCTGGTGACGGAGTGGAACGAGTTTCGCGCGCTTGATCTTGAGCGCGTGAAGGCTGAGTTGAAGCGCCCCGTCATGGTCGATCTGCGCAACGTCTACAATCCTGAGGAAATGGCCGACGCCGGCATTGAATATCACAGCATCGGACGGCCTTGCGTGCCGCCGCGCGGCTGACATCGCTTTTTTTAGGGGGACATAAAATGCGCGACGGAAACCGGGTCTTGGTGACGGGCGGTGCGGGCTTTATCGGCTCGTTCCTTTGCGAACGGCTTGTCGAGCGCGGTGCCGACGTCCTGTGCATCGACAATTTTTATACGGGCTCGCGCCGCAACCTTCAGAGTCTCAATGGCCACACGCGCTTCGAGATTCAACGGCACGACGTCACATTTCCCCTTTATGTCGAAGTCGACCGCATCTTCAACATGGCCTGCCCGGCATCACCGATCCACTACCAGTTCGATCCCGTCCAGACGACCAAGACGAGCGTCCACGGCGCGATTAATGTTCTAGGTCTTGCCAAGCGGGTCCGCGCCCGGATTCTCCAGGCATCGACGAGCGAGGTCTATGGCGATCCCGCCATTCATCCGCAAACGGAAGACTATTGGGGCAATGTGAACCCGATCGGGCCGCGCGCATGCTATGATGAAGGAAAGCGGTGCGCGGAGACGCTCTTTTTCGACTATTACCGCCAGCACAACCTGCAGATCCGGGTGGCACGCATCTTCAATACCTACGGGCCGCGCATGCATCCCAATGACGGGCGCGTCGTCTCCAATTTTATCGTGCAGGCGCTCAAGGGTGAGCCGATCTCGATTTACGGCGACGGTCTGCAGACGCGCTCGTTCTGCTATGTCGACGATCTCGTCGAAGCTCTCCTGCGCCTGATGGACAAGGAAGACCCCTACACCGGTCCTGTCAATCTGGGAAATCCCGGCGAGTTCACCATGCTTGAGCTTGCGCAAAAGGTGCTTGACCAGACCGGCTCGAAATCAAAGATCGTGTACAAGCCGCTCCCGGAAAACGATCCCAAGCAGCGCAAGCCCGATATTTCGGAGGCCAAGCGCGCGCTGGACTGGGCGCCGACCGTTCCGCTCGACCAGGGCCTTGCCAAGACCATCGCGTATTTCGACGCACTGCTCGCCGGGCGCCTCGACTGACGCGCAACGGATTCATGTGCAACCCGCGTTCAAAACAAAGAGCGGACTGACACCGCCGGTTTTTGAACAGGATAGGCACATGAAAAACCCCCTTCTGCTTTCATCCGCGCTTGCGCTCGGCCTGGTTGCCGGTGCAGCGGCCCTTCCCCATGTCGCTTCCGCTGCCGCTGACGACGGATCGCGCATGGGCACCCATGAGCGGCGCCACGACTGGGGCGGCGAAGGCAAGCGCCACGCAGATCGCGGCCATGGACGCGCACTCGAACACGTCGACGGCGGCCTCGCGTTCGTGAAGGCCGAACTCAAGATTACCCCGGAGCAGGAAACCGCGTGGGCCCCCTTCGAAGCCGCGGTTCGCGAACAGGCGGACCTCGCGAAGAAGGCAATCGAGGCGCATAAGGCGCAGATATCCAAGGACTCGGTCACTCTGCCCGAGCGCCTGACGATGGCCGAACAGCGCTTGAACTTCCGGCTCACCGCCGTCAAGGCGATCTCGGAAAAGACAGATAATCTGTATGCGGCGCTCAGCGACGAGCAAAAGAAAACCGCCGACGATTTGCTGCCATCTCCGATGCTGCCGTTTCCACTTTAAGGCGAACGGGACCAGTCATCCGGGCGACGCCCGGATGACCGGTCACACCTTGTGATACGCGCGAAACCAGCTGACAAATTTACCCAGCCCGGTCTCAAGCGTCGTCGATGGCGCAAAACCGATATCGCGCTGGAGCGCGGTGAGATCTGCATAGGTGGCTTTGACATCGCCGGGCTGCATCGGCTCAAAGCGCTTGTCCGCTTCCTTGCCGAGCAATTGCTCCAGGATTGCAATAAACTTGAGCAGCGGCTCCGGACGGTTGTTGCCGATATTGTAGACGCGGGCGGGAACGTCGCTGCCGGGCGCCGGCGGGCGATCCAGACACCGCACGACGCCTTCCACGACATCGTCCACATAGGTGAAGTCGCGCATCATGTCGCCGTGATTGAACACACGCACCGGCGCGCCCTTGAGGATGGCGTCGGTAAATGTCCAGTACGCCATGTCCGGGCGCCCCCATGGACCGTAAACCGTAAAAAATCGCAAGCCCGTTTGCGGCAGCCCGTAGAGATGCGCATAGACATGGCTCATCAACTCGTCTGCTTTTTTGGTCGCAGCGTACAGCGACACCGGGCGGTCCACCGGATCGGTCTCGCTGAACGGCAGCTTGGTATTTCCTCCGTAGACGGAGCTCGACGACGCATACACCAGATGGTCGACGGTGCCGCTATGGCGGCAGAATTCCAGAACGACGGCATGACCGACAAGATTGGCCTGGACGTAGGCCATCGGATTTTCGATCGAGTAACGCACGCCCGCCTGAGCCGCAAGATGAACGACGCGGTCGATGCGCCGCGTCCCGATTGCACCTTGCAGCGCCGCGCCATCGGAAATATCGCAGGGGAGAAACGTGAAATTCGCGTGTGATCCGATCCAGGTGATCCGATCGCGCTTCAGCTGCGGCGAATAATAGTCGTTCAGACTATCGACGCCGAGCACCTCGTCGCCGCGCGCGAGCAAGGCCCGGCACACGTGCGCTCCGATAAAGCCGGCAGCCCCCGTCACGAGTACTTTCATGACGCGGCCCTCCGCCTAAACCTCGAGTGAACGCTCCCACTGCAGTGCGGTTTTGACGATGAAATCGAGATCCTCATATTGCGGCCGCCACGCGAACGCGTCGCGGATTTTCTGAGTGCCGGCCACGAGCATCGCAGGGTCGCCGGCCCGGCGCCCGGCCCGTTCGACGTGGATTTCACGTCCCAACAGCCGGTTGAGCGAGGCGATAACCTCGAGAACTGAATAGCCGCGGCCATACCCGCAATTGAACGCTCCACTGGCTCCGCCGTCGCGCAGATAGGTCAACGCCGCCGCATGGGCGTCCGCCAAATCGGTTACATGGATGTAGTCGCGGACGCAAGTGCCGTCCCTGGTGGGATAATCCGTGCCGAAAATGCTCATCTGCGTGCGCTTGCCCGTCGCCACCTCGCACGCTGTCTTGATCAGGTGCGTCGCCTTGGGGGACGCCTGGCCGCTGCGTCCGGCGGGATCGGCGCCCGCCACGTTGAAGTAGCGCAGCGCCGCATAGCGGATCGGATAGGCCGCCGCGCAGTCCTGCAGCATCCATTCCGTCATCAATTTCGAGCGACCGTAGGGATTGATGGGGCTCAGCACATCCGTTTCCTCAACCGGGACCCGCTCGGGCGAACCGTAGACGGCGGCGGTCGACGAGAAGATGAACTTGCCCACGCCCGCCTTGACGCAGCTTTCGATCAGACTGCGCGACTTGGCGGTATTGTTGAGGTAATAGCCAAGCGGATCGCTGACCGAGTCCGGGACGACGATCGAACCGGCGAAGTGAATGACGCATTCGACCGCTCCGCCTTTGAGCAGGTCGCCTACAATGGCGCCGTCGGCAATGTCGGCCACGACAAGGCGCGCTGCCGCCGGCACCAGCTCGCGCCGTCCGGTTGAAAGGTTGTCGACGACCACAACCTCCTCGCCGAGTTCCAGCAGCTTGAGGACCATGTGGCTTCCGATGTAGCCCGCGCCGCCCGTGACCAATATTGCCATTCATCCAATCCATTTCTTGTTGCCGATCGTACGGAACGGCTGACCAACCAAAATCGTACCTGGAGTGTCTCTCCAGAACGTCACGAAGCCCTAAAAAAGTCGCGCAAAGGTCGTGTCTTCAAGAACCGGCCAGCGCGCGCTACGCTGGCCATGTTTCCTGATTCTGATGGGCGACAGAAGGTCGTGAGAACGTCACGCATATATGCGACATTCAGCCGCACAACCGCAGCGAGGTTTTGGTCGCGACTCGACGCATCTTGCGGGCGGCGCCGTGGGCAGAGTGCTTAACAAGTCATTCAATTGTCGTTAGAGTTCAAGAATTGTTCTGCTGCGACGGGGGATTAGCGTTAATTAATATTAACCTTCTTCCTTCATTCTATTGGCCGCAAGCGTTCTCCTCACATGGGGCGGCGACACTGCGCCGATACGCGCGGTAGGCGAAAATCAAGGCCTCCCGGGTTCGGGCGGCATTGCCCTTGCTCTGGTGACGGCAAGCATAAGGAGTGGCAGTGGTGATTTCCCAATCCGGGACACTGCGCAGTGGTAGTAGGCGTCGGAGAGGATACGATCTTGCGTAATAAGAAGATCACGCCGCTGGTGGCGCTTGCTTCCCGCTCGGGGACTGCTGACGAGAGCGTCGCGGGTATCCACACAACACTGCGGAATCTGACCCCACGAATGATCAGCGATGCGGTCATGGCGATCGACGTCGTTGTGATCGTCCTGTGTGCCCTGACGGCACATCTTGTCTACAACGTGGGCATCAATAACGAGCGCGTGGATTTGTGGCGCATCGCGGGGGTCGGCGTTGTATCGGCGCTCACGACCTTGATCTCGCTGGTGCGCTCCAAGAGCTATGAGTTCGAAAACCTGCTCGATTTTCCCGGCCAGATCGGTCGCGTGGTGTCGGCGTGGCTCGTCAGCGTGCTGACACTGGTCGCGCTGGCGTTCATGCTGAAGATGTCGGAGGATTTTTCGCGCGGCTGGCTGGGCGTGGCGTTCGCCGTTACCCCGCTCGCCCTGCTTGCGGGACGCTCGATCATCGCCAGCACGCTCGCGCGCTGGACCGAGCGCGGCCACTTGCGCCGCAACGTCGCCATTGTCGGTGCCGGACCGCTGAGCGAGCGTTTGTGCGATTACATCAAGCAGCGCGGGCCGCGCATGGGCCTGCGTATCGTGGGCGTGTTCGACGATCGCCGCACGCGCGTGCGCGACAAGGTGCTCGATATTCCGGTGGTGGGTACCGTCCAGGACCTGATCTCCTATGCGCGCAGTTTCCGGCTCGATGAAGTGATCATCGCGCTGCCGTGGTCGGCCGAAGCGCGGGTCGCCGCGCTGGTCGAGGAGCTTTCGGAACTCCCGACAGATATCCGCCTATGCCCCGATCTGGTGGGACTTCGGTTTCTCGACCGGCCCTACAGCCGGATTGGCGAAATCGGCCTGCTGCACGTCAACCAGCGGCCGATTGCCGAATGGTCGCTGCTGCTCAAGACGGTGCTCGATTACACCATCGGTTTCACGGCGCTGCTGGTGGCCGCACCGATGATGGTGTTCATCGCCATCGCGATCAAACTCGATAGCCCGGGTCCTGTGTTCTTCCATCAGCGCCGCCGCGGCTTCAACCAGAACATGTTTTCGGTGTGGAAATTCCGCACCATGGGCGTGCTCGAAGACGGCGACGTCGTGCGTCAGGCATCGAAGGGCGATGCGCGCATCACGCGCGTCGGGCGCTTCCTGCGCCGCACCAGCCTTGATGAGATCCCGCAATTGTTCAACGTCCTGCAAGGGAACATGTCGATCGTTGGCCCGCGTCCCCACGCTGTTGCCCATGACGACTACTACGCCAATGTCGTGTCGCGGTATGCGAGCCGGCACCGCGTGAAGCCGGGCATCACCGGCTGGGCGCAGGTCCACGGCTACCGCGGCGCAACCGACACGGTCGACAAGATGGCCAAGCGCATCGAGTACGATCTGTACTACATGGAGAACTGGTCGTTCTGGCTGGATCTCAAGATCCTGGTCCTGACCGTGTTCAAAGGCTTCTGGCACGAGAACGCCTACTAGGCAGCCGCGCCCCGACCCGTCCTCCGCAGGCCGTTTCGGCCGCACAGGTCCCCCTCCCCC
>Ga0209643_1001550_pt1 | contig 20606 bp, 12 predicted proteins | sample AutmiccBRH37_all_FD_187383 | JGI IMG/M metagenome (GOLD analysis project Ga0209643, IMG submission 187383) | Deep subsurface microbial communities from Mt. Terri, Switzerland - Autotrophic microbial communities BRH/37_all (SPAdes) (version 2) | ecosystem: Environmental > Aquatic > Deep... | reverse complement strand
CGCGATGGCGACGCCGAACATCCACATCGGGATCATGCCGGGGAAGTTGAACGGGGTGATGCCCGCGACCACGCCCAGAGGCTGGCGCATCGAATAGACGTCGATGCCGGGGCCGGCGCCTTGGGTGTATTCACCCTTCAGGGCGTGGGGGACGCCGCAGGCGAACTCGATGACTTCCAGCCCGCGCTGGATGTCGCCCTTGGAGTCGGCGATGACCTTGCCGTGTTCGCTGGACAGCAGCTCGGCCAGTTCATCCATCCGCGCCTCGACCAGGCGTTTGAAGTCGAACATGACGCGGGCGCGGCGCTGGGGATTGGTGCTGGCCCAGCCGTCGAAGGCGTTCTGCGCCGCCTGGACCGCGCGATCCACCTCGCCGACGCTGGCAAGCTGCACCCGGGCCTGTACTTCGCCGGTATTGGGATCGAAAACGTCGCCGAAGCGGCCCGACGCGCCATCGAAGGCCGCGCCGTCGATGAAATGGCGAATGTCGCGCACCATACCTGAGATTCCCTATGAGGTTATTGCTGTTGCGACCGTCATAGCAGGCAAGATCGGCCTCTTGCAGCCCAAAAGGTGGAAAAGAAGGTCCTGGAAAATCTGCGACGTCTCGATGACGGCCGCATCCGTAAACAGGTGGCCGACGCTCAAATTCAGATAAGAATAACAACCGCCTTCGTTGTTCGTCCCTCATCCGCTCAACACGAAGGCGAGTTGCAGTTTTTGCTACTGATTATCATCGCTATGTAAGGAATTGCACGGAGGCTTTCTTTCCAGAACGCCACAATTGAGGTACAGAATTCAACTTGGACTAGTGTCGCGAACTTCCCGATAGCGGAAGGGCGTCATGCGGTTGATTGGGAGAGGTTCAGGTGGAGGCCTTTGCGAACAGCATTCTCATGGATGCGCCGATGGCCATCGTCGGCATTGATGAATCGGGCTTGGTCTGTTGTTCCAACGCGAAGGCGGACCGGTTTTTCGGTCGCCCCCTGGAGGGGGTCGACATCGCCGAACTGATCGAGGATTTCGACGTGGCGGCGCTCAAGTCGCCGTCCGGCATCGCAAAGGTCAATGCGTTGAGCCGCAACCTCGGCAGTGAATTTCACTGGCGAGTCCCGCGTGTGGAGGGCGGCCGCGCCCACGTCGATCTTCAAGCCGCACAGTTCTTCAACGACGGCCGACGCTTTATCACCCTCTTCATCCGGGACATGACGGCCCATGTCGCTGCGGAAGTCGCGCTTCAGGATCTGAGGCTTCAGATCACCTACAACTGGCGCCTCAACTCGCTCGGTGAAGTGGCGTCGATGGTGGCCCACGAGCTCAGCCAACCGCTTTCCGCCGCGACCAACTTCCTCGCGGCGGCGAACAGCGCCCTCGGTCGACCCGAACCGAACAGGACGGACTTGGAAGGACTGGTGTCTTCGGCGCGGGGCCAGATCGACCGCGCCGCCGACATCATTCGAGGTATCCGTTCCTTGATGACGCACGAGAAGGGTTTTCAGACGCGCGAGAATATTTCGGAAGTGGTCGGCGAGATCATGCCGATCCTGAAGCTGCATGCGCGCGAGACGAATGCGAAGATATCGGCGGTGCTGGATCCAGTCGATTTCGCACACTGCGACCGGGTGCAGCTTCAGCAACTCGTCATCAATCTGGTCAGGAACGCCATGGACGCCCCGGCGAACGGCGTCCAACGCAGGGTCGAAGTCTCCGGGTCGCAGACGCTCCAGGGGTATCGAATGACGATCAGCGACAATGGGCCGGGCGTGCCGTCGGATATGGCCGACAGGCTTTTCCAGCCCCTGGCCAGCAGCAAGCCCGGTGGAATGGGGCTAGGACTGTCGATCTGTCGCACGATCGTGCAGGCGCACGGCGGCGACATCGATCTGGTGCCCAGCGCCCTGGGCGGCGCCGCCTTCGCCTTTACGCTTAACGTCCAAAGCGACGGCCTCGACTCATCGGGCGGAGCGGGGCGACGGCTCCGCCCTGTCAACGATCGCAACCTTGCCAAAATGGTCCGGCCGAAGCCGGCCAACCGACCATTGGTCGCCACCGGCCGACATAGACGGTCGGCCTAGGCCACAACCCTTGGATCGGGAAATCCAAACCAGTAGATGCACAGATTTCGTTGAACGGCGATCAGTCATTCCATCGATGAAAACAGCTCCTTCGCTTGCGACGTCTGGCGATGCCGAATCAAACCCACCCTAGGTATGATCGATTTCTGCATGTCGCCCAAGCGATCACCACTATTGAGTGGTGCAGGCGTCGGAGTAGATAAGATCGATAAGACCCGGAAGTATCAGTGCTTCCTGGGATCTATAATGCACCCTTGGACCTTTTGTCCTGGCCCCGTTTCACAAGTCGTTAATGTTCAGGGATGATTCAGGGCGGGAAAACCAGCCATTAATCATCGGAAGAACGAGATGTCTAAGAACATGGATATCCAGCAGCGGCTGGATTTTCTGAAATTCGACGACACGGCCAGGTCAGCGCTCGCGCAAACCCGCCCCGTTATCCAAGCGGCCCTTCCCCAGATACTGGACACCTTCTACGATCAGATCCGCGCCACGCCCGAGGCCGCTCGTTTCTTCAGTTCGGAAGCCCAGATTTCGGGGGCCAAGAACGCACAGGCCGGACATTGGTCCCTGATCGCCTCTGGAGATTTCACTCCCGCCTATGTCGACGGCGTGCGTCGCATCGGCATGACCCATGCCCGGATCGGGCTGGAGCCGCGATGGTATATCGGCGGCTATGCAGTGGTCCTGGACGGCCTGGTCAAGGCCATCGTCAAGGCCGACGCCGGCAAACGCAAGTTGTTCGGCCGCAAGGACAATGGGGAAGCCTTGGGCGAGGCCATCTCGAGCGTGGTCAGGGCGGCCATGCTGGACATGGATTTCGCCATCTCCGTCTACCTCGAGACCGCTGAAGACGCGCGCAGAGACGCCGACGAGAAACGCGCCCAGAGCGAGGCCGAACAAAGCCGGGTCGTCGCCGCCACGGCGGAGGCTCTGACCGCGCTCGCACAGGGCGATTTGACGACGCGTATAAACACGGACTTTCCCGGCAGCTATGCGCGGCTGAAGGACGATTTCAACGCTGCAATGGCCCAGCTCGACGTGGCCATGGCGGAGATTTCCGGCAATACCGAAGCCATGCAGGCCGGCGCGAGCGAGATCAGCGAAGCCGCCGACGACCTGTCGCGCCGTACCGAACAGCAGGCCGCCACGCTGGAAGAAACCGCCGCCGCTCTGGACGAGATCACCGTCACGGTGAAGAAGACGGCCGAAGGGGCCCTGCGCGCGGCGTCCGTCGTCGAGACCTCGCGGGTCGCGGCGGAGCAGTCGAGAGAAATCGTCCATAGCGCCGTCGAAGCCATGAGCGCGATCGAGACCTCGGCGGACAAGATCGGCCTGATCATCGGCGTCATCGACGAGATCGCCTTCCAGACCAACCTCCTGGCCCTGAACGCCGGGGTCGAAGCGGCGCGCGCCGGCGAGGCCGGTCGTGGTTTCGCGGTCGTGGCCTCCGAGGTTCGCGCCCTGGCTCAGCGCTCGGCCGAGGCGGCGCGGGAGATCAAGTCGCTGATCACCGCCTCGTCGGTCCAGGTGAAGTCCGGCGTGAGCCTGGTCGGCGAAACGGGCGACGCCTTGGCGGCCATCGTCACGCGCGTCATGGAGATCGATCAGCTGATGTCCGAAATCACCGCCTCCACCCAGGAACAGTCCACCGCGCTTCACGAGGTCAATACGGCGGTCAATCAGATGGACCAGGTCACGCAACAGAATGCGGCTATGGTCGAGCAATCCACCGCGGCCAGCCACAACCTGACACAGGAAGGCCAGCGCCTGGCCTCGCTCGTCGCCCGGTTCCAGGTCACCGGGCAGGGGGTCGTCCAGCCGGCCTTCCAAAGCCCCCGCGCCCCGGCCCGCCTGACGCAGGGCCGGCCAACCGCGCGGCCAGTCTTGCGTCAGGTGGGCTCCGCCGCCCTGGCTGCGGCGCCCGTGGCCAGCGAATGGGAAGAATTCTGAGGTCCTGACCGCTTAACCTGCGGGAGTGGTTTCTTCGCTCTCACCAGGATATCGGCCGGCCGTCCCAGGCGAAGAACCGTCCGCTGTCGGAAGGCTGAAGCCCGTCCATCACGCCGACAAGCGCCTCAGCCGATTGGTCCGGCGACAGCCTTGCCTTGGCGGTTGACTGGGCGGGAAAGGGTGCGCTGAGCGGGGTCTCGACCGTGCCTGGGTGCAGGGCTACGCAGACGCCGAGAGGATGTGTGCGCCGGTATTCCACCGCCAGGGTCGCCACGAACATATTCAGTGCGGCCTTTGAGGCGCGATAACCATACCAGCCGCCCAGCCGATTGTCGGACACGCTGCCCACGCGGGCCGAAAGCGCCGCAAAGAGGCTGGGCCGGTCGCGCGGCGTGAGGGGCAGGAAATGTTTGGCCACCATGGCGGGGCCTATGGCGTTGACGGCGAACAACTGGTGCAAAACCTCGGCGTCGAGCGCGCGCATCGTCTTTTCCGGAACGACGCCCTGGCCATGGAGCAGACCGGTCGCGACGATGACGCGAACCGGCCGCCCCAGTTCGGCGGCGCTCTCTGCGGCACGGGCGATCTGGCCTTCGTCGGTGATGTCGGCCTCCAGGAAAGTCCACGCCCGGTCCACCGATCCGTCCGGCCAGTCGGCAGGCTTGCGGCGTCCGATGCCGACCAATCTGTCGCGAGGGCGCCGAGCCGCCAGGACCCGCAAAAGCGCCGCGCCGACACCGCCTCCCGCCCCGACGACTACCGAAAGCTCCCCATCGTCCTCAGTCATCTCCCAGAATAGCCTCCACCCGGCGTACCAGAGACTTGAGTTCGAACGGCTTGGTCAGGATGTGCATGCCAGGATCGAGATCGCCGCCGCTCAGGACGGAAGTCTCGGCATATCCGGTGATGAAGAGCACTTTCAGACCCGGCCGTCCCACCCGCGCCGCGTCGGCCAACTGTCGGCCGTTCATTCCACCCGGCAGCCCCACGTCGGTGACGAGAAGATCTATCGGCCGATCCGAGTTCAAGGTCGCCAGCCCCGCCCGCCCGTCCTCGGCCTCAAGGAAATCATAGCCGAGTTCAGTAAGCCCCTCCGACACGAGCATGCGGATCGTGGCCTCGTCGTCCACGACCAGTACGGTGCGCCGATTCCCCGACCTGGCCGGCGCCGGAGACTCATCCGGACCTGCGCCGATGTCCACGACGCCGTGGTGGCGCGGCAGATAGAGGCAAACTGCGGCGCCCTCGCCGGGGCTGGAGCATATCTGGACCTGGCCGCCCGACTGCTGAACGAAGCCATAGATCATCGAAAGCCCCAGCCCAGTGCCCTGGCCGATCGGCTTGGTGGTGAAGAAGGGGTCGAAGGCGCGCGCAATCACGTCCTCAGTCATTCCGACGCCTGTATCCATCACGCAGATGCGGACATATTCCCCTGCCTGCAGATGGAAGTCCGCGTCCTCGGCGGGATTCATCACGCGGTTGGAAACCTCGATCGTCAGCTGTCCGCCGTCGGGCATGGCGTCGCGGGCGTTGATGCACAGGTTGAGGAGAGCGTTTTCCAGCTGTCCTGGATCCACGAGGACGGGCCAGAGCCCCGCGTGATAGAGGGTCTCGAACTGGATGGCCGGGCCGATGGTCTGACGGATCAGATCCTCCATGCCGCGGCCCAGGACCTCGACGTTCGTACCCTTGGGCTCAAGGGTCTGGCGGCGCGAGAAGGCGAGCAGGCGATGGGTCAGGGCCGTGGCTCGCTGGGCCGCCGCCTGCGCGGCCGCGATGAACCGGCCGGTTTCGGACACCCGGCCTTCGGCGATGCGTTTGGCCACGATCTCCAGACTTCCTGTGACGCCGGTCAGAAGATTGTTGAAATCATGAGCTATGCCGCCCGTCAGCTGGCCGACGGCCTCCATCTTCTGCGACTGCCGCAGGGCCGCCTCGCTGGCCATCAGTTCGGCGGTCCTCTGCTCGACTTTCCGTTCCAGCGAAGCCGCCAGCTTGGCGAGATGACGTTCGGCCCGACGCCTTTCCCGCGCCGCCAGTGTCCGTTCGCCGACGTCGCTGAGAAACCGGAGCTCGTCTTCCTGCCAGACGCGGACGGTGGCGTGGTTCAGGAAGACGAGAGCGACCATGTCGCCCTGGTCCTTCAGCGGCATGTTCACGACGGCGCGCGCCTTGATGGCTTCCAGCGTGGCCGCCGTCTCCCTGGTGCGAGGATCCTCCCGCGCGTCGGAGAAGGAGACGGTGATCCCGCGTTTCAGGTCTTCGATATAGGATCCGTAGTCGCGGAAATTCAGTACGCCGGAGAGGGTCTCGGCCCCCGGCGCGTTCCAGTCGCGCGCGATGGTGATGGTTTCGCGGTCCCGATCTACGATGCCGAATCCCGCGCGGCTGACCTCGAGCGTACGGCCCAGGATCTCGGCCGCGGCATAGGTGATGTCCTCGGGATCCTCGAGATCGCGCAGGATGTCCGACAGCTCGACCATGGCGGAGCTCAGGCGTTCAGATCGCACCCGATCCGTGATGTCGGTGGTCACGCCGGCGATCCGCAGAGGCGTGTCATCGTCTCCGAAGACCAGTATCCCGCGCGCCTCCATCCAGCGCACGCCGCCGAGCGGAGTGATGACGCGGTGGGTGATATGATAGTCCGCGCCCTCTCTGATCGTCGCCTCGCTCTGGGCGCGGACGGCGTCGCGATCCTCGGGGTGGATCAGGTTCTGACGGTCTTCGTAGGTGAAGGGCTCCTCGATGGGCCAGCCCATCAGGGTCTTGTAGGCTTCGGAGGCGACCAGGGTGCGTGTCTGCACATCCACGCTCCAGGCGCCGAGGCCGCCTGCCCGCATCGCCAGGTCCAACTCCCGGTCACGCTCGCGATCCACCCTCAGCCGTGCGGTCAGTTCCGCCTCGAGCGCCGCCTTGTCGGTCTGCAGACCAACGAGACGCTCACGTTCGATCGTGACATCGACCTGACTGGCGAAGAAGTAGGTGAGCGCGCCGTTCGCGTCGAACACGGGCGCCATCAGCAGGCGGTTCCAGAAGGGGCGACCGTCCTTGCGGTGATTGCGAATGTCGACTTCGATAGGCTGGACCGCGTCCACCGCCTCGCGGATACGACGGACGGTCGCCGGGTCCGTTTCCGGCCCCTGCAGAAAACGGCAATTGCGGCCCACGATCTCCTCGCGGGGATAGCCGGTCAGACGACAGAATGAATCGTTTGCGAACACCACGGGATTGTCGGGGTGACGCGGATTGGTGATGATCATCGGCATGCGGGTCGCGCGGACTGCCGAAACGAAGGGATCGGTGCTGCCGTCCAGTCCAAGCACTTCCGCCTCGATGCGTTGGGCGTCCAGTTTCACCTGGTCCGACCCTCGCCGATCGTAAGCTGCAGATTCAGTCAATCGCCTTCGTCTCCCCCTGCGCTGCTTTATTGACGGCGCAGACATTCCTCACAACACGCAAAAAGCTCTACGGTTCATAGCTTCCGGCGGATGTCGCCAGGCGCGAACCTATCGCCGCCCTCGACAGCCCAGGCAGCCGTCTGCCACGCTGCGCCTTGGCGCGAGGGATCAGGGAGGGGAGCGGAGTCAATCGCCATCTGCGCGAATTCGTACATAAAATCGCCTTCTGAATACGCTTAAGCTACCGGAACCATTAAAGAAATCCGTCTCGCATCGGAACTTCGCCCGACCAGAAACATTGATGCGTACGGCCCGGCTCGACGGGTCGGAGCACAGACATCATGAAGATCGCGCAGGTCACCCCGCTTTACGAGGCCGTTCCTCCCAAGCTCTATGGGGGCACGGAGCGCGTCGTCGCTCATCTGACCGACGCCCTCGTCGATCTGGGCCACGACGTGACCCTGTTCGCCAGCGCCGACGCCCAGACGCGGGCCCGATTGGTTCCGGTTCGCGACCAGGCCATCCGGCTGGATCCCGCACCGCTGAAATCAGACCTGGCCGCCCACTTGTCCATGCTGGGCGAGGTGCTGGACCGGGCCGGCGACTTCGACGTCATCCACTTCCATACCGACATGGTCCACTTCCCGCTGTTTCGGCAGTATGCGGACAAGACGATCACCACCCTGCACGGGCGGCTGGACATGAAGGATCTGCCCGGCGTCTATGCGCGCTGGGGCGAGTTCGGCCTGGTGTCGATTTCGGACGATCAGCGCAAGCCTCTTCCCTTCGCCAGCTGGAAGGCCACCGTGCATCACGGGATGCCCGGCGAGCAGTATCTGTTCTCGCCCCAGTCCGAGGGTTATCTGGCCTTCCTGGGCCGTATCTCGCCCGAGAAGCGGCCGGACCGCGCCATCGAAATCGCCACCAAACTGGGCCGTCGGCTGAAGATGGCCGCCAAGGTGGATGCGGCTGACAAACGCTATTGGGAAGAGACCATCCGCCCGATGGTGGAAGGCAATCCGCTGATCGAATTCATTGGCGAGATCGGCGACCATCAGAAATCCGCCTTCCTGGGCGGCGCCGACGCCCTGCTGTTCCCGATCGACTGGCCCGAGCCCTTCGGTCTGGTGATGATCGAGGCCATGGCTTGCGGGACCCCCGTGGTCGCCTTCCGGTGCGGCTCGACGCCCGAGATCGTCGAGGACGGGGCGACGGGCTTCCTGGTCGACACGATGGAACAGGCGGTCGCCGCCGCCGGGCGCGTGCACCTGCTGGACCGCGAGGCCGTCCGCGCCCGGTTCGACCTGCGGTTCTCCGCCACGGCCATGGCCCGCCGCTACCTGGACGTCTATGGCGATCTGCTGGCTCGCCGACCCTTCGCCGAACCGCCGGTCAAGGATGTCGTGACCAGTCTGCGGGCGCGGGACGAAGACCGCAGTTTCGCGGCCATCGCCTGAAGCGAGCCGATTTCCCAAGAAATTCAGGCGGCGGGGGTGAACCCTCCGCCGCCTGTTTCATTTGATCATCCAAGCGGCCTCTGAGCGCCGCAATAGGATGAGACGTTCGAACTGGCCTCAAAAGACGTAGAGAGACCGCATGGACGACGCCTATTCCACCCTGTTGAGCGCCGGCGAGACCGTCGAGGCGTCCGGCCTTGAGCAGCTGATGGCGCTGAAGGCGGGCGACGCCTTCCTCGTGGCCGACGGCTGGGGCGACATGAAGGGCGGGGCGGACGGCCTGTTCGCCGGCGACACCCGCGTGCTGTCGCGCTGGGTCATGACGGTCGGGCTGCTGAAGCCGTCGCGCCTGTCGTCCGGCGTCAGCCAGGACAATGTCTTCTTCTCCTGCCACACGACCAATCGTCCGCTGCCGCCGATGGGCGGCCGGTCGGCCCCCGCCGGGGTCATGCATATCGAGCGCCGGCGCTTCCTGTGGGATCGGCGGATGTTCGAACGCATCCAGATGGTCAACCACGGGGTCGAGGACATACTGCTGCCTCTGGCCTTCGACTTCGGCGCCGACTTCGCGGACATCTTCCAGGTGCGAGGGACGCACAGGGCCAAGACCGGCAACCTGCATGCGCCGACGATGGACGGCCGCCGCGTCACCTTCCGCTACACCGGCCTGGACGGGGTCGAGCGATCAAGTTGCCTGGCCTTTTCAGAACCCCCGGCGCGGCTGACCGCACAGCGGGCCGAGTTCATGTTCAGCCTGCCCAAGGGGCGGTCGATGGACCTGTTCATCGAATGCGGCGTGGATTCGTGCGAGGCGCCGGATACGCGGCGCTGGCGCCAGAACGCCATCCAGGCGCGGGTGGCCATGCGGGCCAAGCGTCGGCGCGGCGCCTCGCTGCGCGGGCCTCGCAGTCCCCGGTTCAACGACTGGCTGGATCAGTCGCGGGCCGACATGGCCCTGTTGACCACCGACCTGCCGACCGGCCCCTATCCTTACGCCGGCACACCCTGGTTCTCGACCCCGTTCGGGCGAGACGGGATCATCGCCGCCTGGCAGATGCTGTGGCTGGACCCATCCCTGGCCAAGGGGGTGCTGACCTATCTGGCCTCGCGTCAGGCGACCGAGACCTCGTTGTTCCAGGACAGCCAGCCCGGCAAGATCATGCACGAGACCCGGGGAGGCGAGATGAGCGCCCTGGGCGAGGTGCCTTTCGGCCTCTATTACGGCGGCGTGGACACCACCTGTCTGTTCATCGCCCTGGCCGGCGCCTACGCCAGCCGCACGGGCGATCTGGACCTGATCCGCAAGCTCTGGCCCAATCTGATCGCCGCCGCCGACTGGATGCGCGACTATGGCGACAGCAACGGCGACGGTCTGATCGACTATCAGCGCGGGGCCGACACGGGCCTGTCGAACCAGGGCTGGAAGGATTCCGAGGACGCGATCTTCCATGCCGACGGCCGTTTCCCCAAGGGCCCCATCGCCTTGCTGGAGGTCCAGGGCTACGCCTTCGCCGCCTGGCGTGCGCTGGGCGATCTGGGCGAGCGGCTATACGACAGCCGTGCGCCCGAATGGCGGATGCGGGCCGAACAGGTCCGCGCTCTGGTCGAGGACAAATACTGGATGGAGGACGAGGGCTTCTACGCCGTCGCCCTGGACGGCGACGGCGAACAGTGTCGCGCGGTCGCCTCGAACGCCGGCCACCTGCTGTTCACCGGCCTGCCGTCGGTCGAACGCGCCCGCCGGGTGACCAAACGTCTGCTGTCGGCCGAGTTCCGCACCGGCTGGGGCATCCGCACGCTCGAGCTGGGTCAGGCGCGGTTCAATCCGATGAGCTATCACAACGGCTCGGTCTGGCCCCATGACACGGCCATGGCCGCCGCGGGCATGGCCAACTACGGCGAGCGGGAAGCCGTCGCCGAGATCCTGGCCGAGATCTACGCCGCCGCCGCCCATTTCCACCTGCGGCTGCCCGAGCTGTTCTGCGGCTTCCCCCGCGCCCCGGGCGAGCCGCCCATCGCCTATCCGGTCGCCTGCCTGCCCCAGGCCTGGGCCGCAGGATCGGTCTTCCTGATGCTGCAGGCGACGCTGGGCCTGTCCATCGACGCCTGGACCGGGACCATAGACGTGGCCGATCCGGTCCTGCCGGCCGGGCTGGAAAGGCTGAAGATCGCCGGGCTGGAGGTCGGCGAGGCGGTGGTGGACCTGAATATCCAGCATGTGGATGGTCGGGCGGTGGTCATTCCCCGCCATCGCCAGGGCCGGCTCGCCGTCCGCACTCTGCGCTGAAGAAACCGTCGCGGCCGCGCGACGTTAGGGGATCGAACGACGCAGGGAGAGACGACCATGGCCGCAAGACCCACCTGGCAGGGGCATCTGAAACTGTCGCTGGTGACCTGTCCGGTCGCCCTCTACACCGCCACCTCGTCCAGCGCCCATGTCAGTTTCCACCTGATCAATCCGGACACCAACAACCGTATCCGCATGGTGCCGACCGACCCGGACACCGGCCCGATCGAACGCTCGGACCTGGTCAAGGGCTATGAGGTGTCCAAGGACGAGTATGTCCTGTTTGACGACGCCGACTTCGACAAGGTCAAGCTGGAGACGACACGAACCATCTGTATCGACAGCTTCGTCGACGAGGCCGAGATCGACCGTCTGTACTGGGACGATCCCTTCTATGTCGTGCCGGAAAAGGGCGTCGGCGTCGAAGCCTTCGCCGTCATCCGGGACGCGATGAAGTCCGCCGGCAAGATCGCCATCGGCACCCTGGTGCTGCGGGGGCGCGAGCGACAACTGGCCCTGGAAGTGCGCGACAAGGGGCTGGTGGCCTATTCGCTGCGCGCCCATGACGAGGTGCGGGCCGCGGACGACTATTTCGACGACATACCGGCGGTGAAGGCGGACAAGGACATGGTCGAGATCGCCAGCCGGATCATCGCCCAGAAAGAGACGGAGTTCGATCCTGCCGTCTTCAAGGACCGCTACGACGACGCCCTGCGCGACATGATCAAGGCCAAGCAGAAGGGCGGCAAGGGCGTGGTCGAGGCGCCGGAGCCCGACGACACCAATGTGGTCGACCTGATGGAGGCCCTGCGCAACAGTCTGAAAGGGTCGGCGACCGGCGCCAAGCCGACGAAGAAGCCCGCCCAGAAGGCCAAGACCCCGGCCAAGAAGAAGCCGGCGACGCGCAAGAAGGCGGCGTGATCTAGAGCCCCATCGCCTTCAGCACCGGCCGCAGACTGACCTCTCCAGCGCGGAAATCCTTCCACGGATCGGCCTTCTTCAGCAGGGCCGGGGCGTCGTGCAGAGTGAAGGCGCGCGGGTCCAGGCCCGTCTTCACCTGGCCCCAGGACAGGGGGAAGGCGATCCCCGCGCCAGGCCGCGCCCGCACCGACCAGGGAGCGACCGCCGTCGCCATGCGCCCGTTCCTCAGATAGTCGATGAAGATCTTCCCGCCCCGCGCCTTCTTGGCCAGGGTGGTGGTGAATTTATCCGGATCGGCGCGGCGAACCTCTTCCGCAACAGCCTTGGCGAAGGCCTTGCACTGATCCCATTCGATGCGGCTGCGGCCGTCCGCCCGGATCGGGACCACCACATGCAGCCCCTTGCCGCCGGTCGTCTTGACGAAGGGATGCATCCCCTTGGCCTCCAGCGTCGCCCGCACCGTCTTGGCCGCCGCAATGACCGCCGCAAAATCCAGTCCCTCGTCCGGGTCGAGGTCGAAAGTTACCTGTTCCGGCGTTTCCGGATCGCCCGGCCGACAGCCCCAGGGGTGCAGCTCGAGCCCCCCCGACTGGGCGACGGCGACCAGGCCGCCGACATCGACGACGGCGACATAGGGTTTGCGCTCGTGCACGTCGATCAGCTTCAGGCGCGGGTTCGACCCCGGCATGGCGTGGCGCTGGAAGAAGGTCTCGCCGCCTATCCCGTCCGGCGCCCGGATGATCGAAACCGGCCGGTCGGCGACGTGTGGCAGAATGCGCTCCGCCGCCACTTCGTAATAGCGGGCCAGGTCCGTCTTGGTGATGGCTGGCCTTCCATCAACGGCCGGCCACAGGATCTTGTCGGGACTGGACAGGGTCACCCCGGCGACGACGACTTTTTCCTTGCCGGAGCGCGTCGGCGAAGGCTTGCCGGGCGCGGACTTTTTCGGCGAAGGCGGCTGCGGATCGGCAGTCACCTCAGCAGGCTCCTTGTCCTCGCGCAGTCCCTTGTAGGCCGCGTGCCGCAGCGAACCGCCCTCGGTCAGCCCGCCATGCTCCAGTTCGGCGACCAGGACCGGCCTGACCCAATGGATGTCCTTGCCGCCGCGCGGCGCGCCCTTGCCGACAAAGGGCGAGGCGTCCGCCGCCGCTTCCTTCAGGGCCGGCAGCAGGGTCTTCAAAAGGGGTGCGGCGTAACCCGTCCCGACACGGCCGAGATAACGCAAGCCTTGGTCCTGGGCGACGCCGACCAAAAGGGACCGGAACCGGGTCCCGCCCTCCGACGACCAGCCGCCGATCACGACCTCGTCCCGGCCCCGGCATTTGGACTTGACCCAGGTCGAGGATCGGCCGGCCTGATAGGGGGCGTCCAGTTTCTTGGAGATCACGCCTTCCAGGTCCATCCGGCAGGCGCTTTCCAGCACCGCCTGACCGGTCGAGGCGAAGTGGTCGACATAACGAAGCCGCGTCCGGGCCTTGGCCGGGACCCGATCGACATGGGCCTGCAGGCGCGCCTTGCGATGCGACAGGGGCAGGTCCCGAAGATCGTCCTCCCCCTCGCTCAGCAGATCGAAGGCGAAATAGACCAGGTCCTGGGTCTTGCCGTCGGCGATGGCGGCCTGGAGGGCCGAGAAGTCCGGCGTGTGGTCGTCGCTTAGGGCGCACAACTCGCCGTCCACCACCCCGTCGGGCCAGACCGCGGCATCGGCCGCCAGCTGCGGGAACCGATCGGTCCAGTCATGGCCCCGCCGGGTATAGAGCCGGGCCTTTCCGCCGCCGGTGGCGATCTGGATGCGATAGCCGTCGAACTTGATCTCGTGCACCCAGCCGGCGCCGCCGGGCGGATGATCGACGATCTTGCACAGCTGGATCGGGACGAAGGCCGGGGGCGCGTCCAATGTCGCCTCGCCCGATTTCGCCCTGGGCTTCTTCGGCCCCTTGCGCGCCACGGGCCGCGAGGCGGTCCACTGGGTCTTGCCCTCGGCGATCTCGGCCAGGCTGCGGCCCGTGGCGACCGAGGCGTCGATCTCCATATTGGCGTCGCCCTCGCCCGGCACGGCGGCCTCGTCCTTCTCCTTGATCAACAGCCAGTTGTTGCGTTTCGACGGCTTGCCCCGGTCAGACTTCAGCCGCACCAGAGCCCAGCCGCCGCTCAGCCGCTCGCCGTGCAGGATCATCTTCAGCGAGCCTCGCTTAAGGGCGGCGTCGATATCCGGCTCCTGCGGTTCCCATTCGCCGCGGTCCCACAGCTGGACCGTGCCCGCGCCGTAGTTGCCCGAAGGGATGGTCCCCTCGAATGTGCCGTAATCCAGCGGATGATCCTCGACCTCGACCGCCAGACGCTTGACCGCCGGGTCGCGCGACGGGGCCTTGGTCACGGCCCAGGATTTCAGCACCCCCTCGTGCTCGATGCGGAAGTCGTAGTGGAGCCGGGTGGCGGCGTGGCGCTGGATCAGATAGGTCAGCCGACCCTTGCGCCCCGCCTTGGCCTTGCCCGCAGGCTCGGGCGTGCGGCTGAAGTCCCGCTTGGCCCTGTAGGTGTCCAGACCGTCCGCCATGCCGCCCTCCCCCATCTCCGCCTTACGGACGCGGCGCGATCCGCCACACGGTGTTCGACAGGTCGTCGGCCACCAGCAGGATGCGGCGCTGGGGATCGAAGGTCACGCCGACCGGACGACCTCGCGCCTCGCCGTCCTTGATGAAACCGGTCAGGAAATCGACCGGAGGACCGGCGGGACGACCGCCAGCGAAGGGCACCCAGACCACCTTGTAGCCGGCGAGGTCCTGACGGTTCCAACTGCCGTGCTCGCCGATGAAGGCGCCCTGGCTGAAACGGCCGCCGAAGCCCCCGTCACGGGCGAAGCTCAGCCCCAAGGCCGCCACATGCGAGCCAAGCGCGTAATCCGGCTTGATCGCCGTCTGCACCAAGTCGGGCTTCTGCGGATGGACGCGCGGATCGGTGTTCTGACCCCAGTAGGAATAGGGCCAGCCGTAGAAGGCGCCCTCCTGCACCGACGTCAGATAATCCGGCACTAGTTGCGGACCCAGTTCGTCGCGCTCATTGACCACGGCCCACAGGGCGCTGGTGTTCGGTTCGATGGCCAGGGCGGTCGGATTGCGAATCCCGGTCACGAAGGTGCGGTGGGCGCCGGTCTCGCGATCAATGGCCCAGATCACCGCCCGGTTCTCCTCCACGGCCATGCCGCGCTCGCCCACATTACTGTTCGAGCCGATGCCGACATACAGGGTCAGGCCGTCGGCGCTGGCGGTCAGGGACTTGGTCCAGTGGTGGTTGATGGCCGACGGCAGTTCGGTCAGCTCCTGTCGAGGCGCCGTGATCCGGGTCTGGCCGTCCTGATAGGGGAAGCGCAGCAGCGCCCCCTGTTCGGCGACATAAAGAGCGCCATCGACGAAGGCCATGCCGTAGGGCGCGTCCAGATTGTCGATGAAGGTGCTGCGGACCTCGGGCTGGCCGTCGCCGTTGGCGTCGCGCAGCAGGGTGATGCGGTCGCCGCCCTTCACGCTGGTCTTGCCCTTGGCCTTGATCACCCCGGCGATGAAGTCCTTGGGTCGCAGCTTGGGCGCGTGGCCGCCCGATCCCTCGGCGACCAGGATGTCGCCGTTGGGCAGGACCAGGATCTGACGCGGAATCTTCAGGTCGGTCGCCATGGCCGTGACCGCGAAGCCGTCGGGAACCACCGGGGTCTCGCCGTTCCAGCCCGTCGGCGTGGCGATCTTCATCGGCGGCACCAGGGTTTCGTCCTGACCCGGAAGATCGGGATTGGCCCCCGTCTGGTCCAGGTCTGAATCCGACCCGCTGCAGCCGGCGAGGGCCAGCACCATGGCGGTGGTGCAGAAAAGCGTCCTGATCATCACGCGATCTCCCGCACGGTGGTGGTCGAGTAAGCGAACCAGCCGGCCACCAACGCCAGGACGGCGGACAGGATCGACAGGGTCAGGCCGAAGGCGCCGACGGAGCTCCATGCGTCCTGGCTATGCTTGAAGGCGTTGATCAGGCCGAAGATCCAGGCGAGGGCCAAGGCGGCCAAATGGATCAGAGCGGCGTTCCGCGTCGGCCCGCGCCACGCCAGGGCCAGATCGACGATGGCCCACAGGCCAGCGAGACCGCCGAACACCAGGGCGCCCACGATCAGCCAGGCCGAGAAGTTCGACCACTGCATCTGGGCGGACTGCAGATAGGCGATGTCGCTGACGACCGCCGAGGTGAAGAGGGCGATGGGAAAGGCCATCAGGATTCCGCGCAACGGTTCGATTTTCGCGCGGAAGGCGGATGCGGCATGCATGGGGTCTCCTCCGGATTCGCAGACGACAGCGACTCCGAATCCAACCCGCAGCGTGGCCTTTAGTTCATCAGGAACGCACGGGCGCGCCGTCGGCCGGGGCCGGCGGCGCGCCTCGGCGCTTAGAAACGCTTGGTCAGTTGAACGCCGTAGGTGCGGGGTTCGTTGACGAAGGTGGTCAGGTTGTTGAAGTCGATGGCGCCGATGACATTCTCTTCGTCGGTGACGTTGCGAACATAGGCGGCCGCTTCCAGCCCCCGGTTCAGGTCACGCCAGCCGGCGCGCAGGCCGCCTTCGAACGCGGTGTCCTGCATGAACTCGACCGATTCATAGAGGAAGAGGTTGAAGTCTTTCTGCATGACCCAGTCGGTCGAGGCGAAGAACTCGGTGTCGTCGCCCAGCGGCAGAACATAGTTCAGCGTCAGGTTGGCGGTGTATTCCGGCGCCTGCGGGAAGGGGTTGCCGTCGATCTTGGCGCGACGGGTGGTCCCAACCATCACGATCGGGTCGGTGACGGTGCAGTTGGAACCGCAGACGGCGACCAGCAGATCGCTGTCCTTGATCTCGGTGTGGTTCCAGGCGGCGCCGGCCGACAGGCTGAAGCCCGCGCCCAGATAGATGTCGCCGTCCAGCTCCACGCCGTGGCCCTCGCCCTTGTCGGCGTTGATCAGGCGGTTGGTGTTGTCCGCGCCGCCGATGGCGGTGAACTGCATGTCGTCGACTTCATAGATGTAGGCCGTGCCGTTCAGGCGGGCGCGACCGTCCCACAGACGGGCCTTGAAGCCGGTCTCGTAGGACATGACCGTTTCCGAGTCGGCGGTGGTCAGGACCGGCAGGTTGCGGCCCTGGATCGACGGGCCGCGATAGCCCTTGGCCACGCGCGCGAACAGATTGAGGCCGTCGTTGACTTCATACAGGGCGCTGACGTCCCAGCTGACCTGCTCGTCGCCGACCGAAGTGGCGCCCTGGCCGCCCACCGGCGTGCCGGTGACGATCCGGCCGTTATAGTCGCGGCTGTCGTCGGTGTAGCGAACGCCCGCCGTCAGCTTCAGGGCCTCGGTCACCCGATAGCTGGTCTGACCGAAGACCGACCAGCTGTCGGACTTCTGCGTGATGTCGGTGACCTTGGTCGGCTGGAGCCCGCCGACGCCGTTGAAGGTGCCGGTGACCAGGTTGATCCGCTCGTCCCAGTAGAAGGCGCCGACCTGCCAGCCGAGGCGGGCGTCGCCGTTCGAGGCCAGGCGCAGCTCGTAGGTGTTCTGCCTCAGATCGCTGGAAAGGGTGCCGCTCTCGGAGTTGAACGGCGTCTTGTACGAGGCGGTCGCCGAAGCGCTGGCCACGCCGCCGTCGATGTCGCCGTCGCCCGACGACGAACCCTGATAGGCGCCGACGATGCCGGTCAGGGTGGCGGCGCCGAAATCATAGGCGACGCGCAGCGACTGCGACGTCGTCTTCTGCTTCTGGAAGTTGTTGCGGCCGCCGTCGTAATAGACGGTCTCGCGATCGAAATTGCCGTTCAGCTCGTTCGAGCCCTTAGTCAGGGAGTTGGCGCGGTTCATCGTGCCGGTGCCGTCATAGTCGCGCGCCTGCAGGGTCAGCAGGGTCGACAGGCGGTCGGTCGGCGTCCAGGCTAGGTGGACGCGTGCGGCGACGTCGTCGAAATTGCCCAGGTCGTCGCCGTCGGCGTCGGCGAAGGACGCATTATAGGCGTTGTCGACCCAGTCGTCGCGGTGGTTCCACAGACCCGACACGCGCACCGACAGCGTGTCCGTCAGCGGCATGGTCACGCCGGTCTCGGCGCGCACCGAACCCAGGTTGCCGTAGGTCAGCGAGCCGAAGCCGGTGAAGTCGTCCGAAGGCTTGACCGAGTCGATCTTGATGACGCCGGCCGGGGTGTTGCGGCCGAAGAGGGTGCCCTGCGGACCGCGCAGCACTTCAAGCTGCTGCACGTCGAACAGAGGGAAGCCCTTCAGATAGACGCTTTCCAGCACGACGTCGTCCAGCACCACCGAAACCGGCTGCGAGGCGGTGAAGTCGAAGTCCACATTGCCGAGGCCGCGGATATAGAAGCGCGGCGCATAACGGCCGTTCGAGCTCTCGACCTGGAGGCTGGGCACGCGGGCCGACAGCGACAGGATGTCGGCGCCGCCGGCCGAGATCTCTTTCAGGGTCTGAGTGTTCAGGGCGGTGACGGCGAAGGGCACCTCGCGGATGTTCTCGCTGCGGCGCTGAGCCGTGACGACGATGTCGTCGACGCCGGTCGTCTCTGTTGCGGGAGAGGCGGTTTGGGCGCTGGCCGCGCCAGCGCTCAGCAGGGCGATCCCGCTGACGGTGGCGACGAGGAAGACTGAGCGAAGCATGAAAATGTATCCTTGGCGACATGGGGAGGAGATGTCGCGCGAGCCCGTAGGACCTCTCGCGGCGAGTCGCCAGCGGAGACCGCGCGGAAAACTTGAACCTTTGAAGACGCGGACACAGGGGGGTCAGAATCGTATGCCGGCACGACGAGCCGACCGAGACCGGTATTGTGCAGCTTCGGCGATAATGCGATTTTGAAAGCTTGCGTGGCCCGGTTCCGCATTTCCCGACATTGTTTGGATCGACCATGTCCTTCGTCACGCCCTCACGCCGTCGGCTGCTTCAAATCGCCGGGGCTTCGGCTCTGGCGCCGGGAGTGTCCGCCCTGAGACGACATGGCGCCGTCGGCCGGGTGCTGGCGGTCTCGGACATGCATTCGGCCTATGAGCGGATCGGCCAGTTGCTGGCCGCATTCGAGGGCGAGGTTCGGTCCCAGGCCGTTCCCCATGTGATCGCGATCGACGGCGATATCTTCGAGCACGGCGATGTCGTGGCCGTGCGCTCGGGCGGCGCGATCGACTGGGCATTCCTGGCGGAGGCCGCGCGCCTGGCGCCCACCGTGGTCAATATCGGCAATCACGACAACGATCTGACGCCGGACCTGGCGGAGGTGGTCGGCCGTATGCGGAGCATCGGCGTCGTCGTCGTCAGCAACATCGTCGATACACGCACTCAGGCGGGCTACGCCGAGCCGGTCGCGAACGTGGCGTTCGGCTCCCGCTCGCTGCGGGTCGTCGGCATGGCGACCAACGCCCTGAACACCTATCCCCAGGCCTCGCGCGCGCAGCTGTCCATACCGGACCCCGCCGAATGGGCCGGCGCCCGTCTGCCAGGGCTGCTCGACGGCGCCGATCTGCGCCTGGTGCTGAGCCACGCGGGCGTCGCAGCCGACAAGACCATTCTGCCGCTTCTGCCGGATGGAAGCCTGATGATCGGCGGCCACAATCATCTGCTGTTCCAGCACCGCCAGGGACGCAGCGCCTATGCCCACACCGGCTCGTGGACCAATGCCTATACGGTCGCTGAATATCTCGAAGACGGGACGGTGACGGTCGCGTCGCGACCTGTCGCGACCGAGGCCGCCGCCTCGCCCCGGCTGCGAAACCTGATCGCCGAGACGCTGGCCGCCCATCTGACCGACGAGGACCGGGTCGTTCTGGGCGCCAGCCCGCGCGCCCTGTCGCTGGGCGACACCGGACGCCGGGTGGCGACTGGCCTGGCGGATGCGGCGGGCGCCGACGTCGGCTTCATCGGCCACACCACCCTGGGCATGGGCGCGCCGGCGGGGGCGGTCTCCCGATATGTCTTCGATTCCATCGTCCGTTTCGACGGCAGGCTGATGGTCGCCGACGCGCCCCGCGCCCAGGTCGAGGGGTTCATGGCCCGGGCCAATCAGGATCGGCCGATACCGCTGGAAGAGCGCAGCGGGGACTTTCTCTATGGGGCCGCTGCGAGCGCCCCAAGGACGGCGGCCATCGGGGACGACAGGGTTCGGATCGTGACGACCGACTGGTGCGCCGCCAACCAAGGCGAGTATTTCGGAACCACGGGACTTCAGTTCAGCGAAGTGGCGGACCGCAAGGTGAAGGCGGTTTCGATCGCGGCGCTGCTCGACGCCTGATCCAGGATCCGCGCAAGACCCGGCTCGACACGTCCCGATCCACGCTCCATTGGGGGCTTATGTCCAGCTCCCTCCCCTCCGGCGGCGCCGTCGACGCCAAACAGATCATTGATGTCGCCATCGATCGGGCGTCGGCCGAGGGCGTGCGGAGCCTGACCCTGCGCGATCTGGCGCAGGCCGTGGGCAAGAGCACCACCGTCATCGTCAACCTGTTCGGCGCCAAGTCGGGCCTGCTT
>Ga0209643_1001548_pt1 | contig 20640 bp, 23 predicted proteins | sample AutmiccBRH37_all_FD_187383 | JGI IMG/M metagenome (GOLD analysis project Ga0209643, IMG submission 187383) | Deep subsurface microbial communities from Mt. Terri, Switzerland - Autotrophic microbial communities BRH/37_all (SPAdes) (version 2) | ecosystem: Environmental > Aquatic > Deep... | reverse complement strand
TATCAGGGAAATAGGTTAGGTTACGGCAGAGGATACTATGATCGCTTTCTTCCTCAGTTAAAAGAAGGTGTGTTAGCGGCAGGACTGTGCTTTACATGCCAGCTAGTAGACAGGATCCCAACTGATGAGTATGATTTCAAGATGGATATTCTCATCACAGAAAATGGTGTAATCTATCCTGGATAGATGTTGTTTTGCCATAGCCATACACAATAGGCATGATGCAAAGAGAACGGATTGGTAATTTGTAACAGTTCACCTGTTTGTACCATATCCTGAACTAGATTGATTTTCAAAGTAGGATGTGGCAGGATGCTAGAAGATATTCCTCATTTATTGGCGATGCTTTCGGGAATATATGGAAACAAAAACCTCCTGAATAACCCCTGACTGGGTTAAAGAAATGGAGGAATAACTTTGAAAAGAGATGCTCATTATTACGCTACATTAGCTTTATGTCGGGCATGTGGTTTTAATAAAGAAAGTGCTTATTTGATTGCTTATGCTTCACAATTTGTTGATGATGCTAAGATTAATTTGATGTTTATAGATAACCCTAAGGCTGAGATTGAATATAATATTGTTGATAATCAGCCTGCCTTTACTGATATGGCTACTTGTCACACTTATTTTTGGCTAAAGGCATTGAATTGTAAGGAAATGGAAAAAAATACATGTGCTTTTCATTTTGTGCCAGGATGTGGGGGTAACAATCCTACCCAAAAGCTTCGGTGTAAGGAAGAATCTCCGCTAATTTTAGATATATTAAACGATGTATTATTAGAGGATGATTTAATTAAGCTCGGTATTGTCCTTCATGCTTATGCAGATACATTCTCTCATCAGGGTTTTGGTGGGTTTATAGATAAAATAAATTATATAAAAAATTGTAAAGCAAAAACTGAAGGTTACTTAGGGCTAGTGGACAGTATTGTCTATTTATTTGAGTATTTTAGTCAATATGAAGATGAAAGTTTATTAAATCGTATTGTGCCAGCTTACGGACATGGACAAGCAATGGATTTTCCGGACATTCCTTATCTGGAATGGTCGTACGAATATGATGAGTCTGAGGATTCTAGTGGTTGTTATAAGGAGGTAGATGTTAATAACAAAGTCAGGTTTAAACGAGCTTTTCGCGGAATTGAAAAATATTTGAAGATGTATCTGCTAAAGCATGGTAAATATGCTGATAGTAATAATCAGGAGTTCGAAAGATTCGATATGTTTATAGAAACCCTCTTATTAGAGAAGACAGATAAAACAAGAGAAGAGAAATGGAAAGCACTTTTGATTGAACAAAACTTATTTAGGATATATGAGCTGGATTTAATCGTTTATGATGAGAATAAATGGTTGGAACAAGCGTTTGTTAATTTTGACCCGCTTCTTTTTTATAATTGGAAAGTTGAAGGAGTACAACTAGCAGAAGATTTTCTGGATTCTTGCTGGTATCAATTTTATTTAGCTGTTAAATGGTATAAGCAAAAATTCTTTGGATACTGTATCAAATATCAATTGTGTTTTCCTGACTAATAAACAAATGTTAAGAAGACCGTACCTTCTGTTGCTTGCGCATGAGGGGCACGGTCTTCTAACATTAATTTTGATTTGATTCAGGTTTTACAATTACATAAAAGTCTAGTTTCCAATATGCCGGAAAAAATCAAATTGCTTCTTTTATAGTGGCTAAACTGAAGAGGGTAATCAGACTCAAAATTATAGGCACGACTAATTTCCCGGATAATTGGTAATTTTTCCTTGGATATATATTACTTTGATAAATATTACATAATAATTCATTTTTTCTTTGGATCATCCAATCCGTAACCTTTGTTCGCGTCCTTGGTTGCTGTGTGCGAGGAATGTCAAAAGTAAAATTAACTGTATTACCGACAACTGTATATTCATTATCAGAGTATCCTGCACTACGAAAGCCACCCAGAAATGCGTCCCGCATTATCTCATCTTTTAAGGTTATGCTAATATCCATCGATAATTCTGAAGGCTCGGAAAATTCTCCTAGCTTAAAACCAGTCAACCACCAATGTGTTCCTTCTCGGGCAAAGAGAATACTGCCATTCTTTTTTAAAGTATATGACATTTCTAGCAGATTGTCTTCGCTGGCACAGTTATAAAAAGTATCATTATAGATACCTAGGATTTTTACATCTATTCCTCCTGTATATACGCCAATCTCACCACCTGTTACCATACCATACTGGCCTTTCCAGAATTCTATTAGCCATTTTTCTCCATCATATTCAAAGTAGACCGGTTCGCAATCTATTATCATACTTAAAGGTGATGCTGCTTCGTCATATAGGTGACAAAAACCAACATCTCTTTGCCAGGAATCCATAGTAGAATAAAAAATGTCTTGGTTTGGATCATGGGCGTAGCCGGCTATAGCTATTAGACTTTCTAGGTTTTTATTACCTGGTTTTTGAAGTAACGACCCTAAGCCGTTTCTTCTATTTAAAGATCTGATTTCCGGAAATAGCATTTCATATCCGCCTCCTCCAATTATATAATAATGCTTATATATATTATGAAGGATGGACAATCTCTGGAACTAGATTGTCCATCCTTTTGTTTTTTTATTGATGAAAGGATTGTTAAATTTAGATGTGTTTTTGTATTTAATTGAGCTTGTCACTCCTTGTCCCAAAAAATCATATAATGCAAAGAGAAATAAACTGTAAAGTGAGGGAATGACCAGTGAAGGCTATAGGATTTGTAGATTATGAAAATATTTGGGAGGGCCTTCATGAATATGGCTATAGACTTACACCTGAGGAATTCATTCAACTCCTTGAAGAATATGCAAATTATATTGAAGTAGATTTAACGGCCATATATCTCTATGCCAACTTTGACAAGGAAGAATTCTGGAGAACGCAAACAGCTTTTGAGAAAGAGAGTATCTTTACTCGTCATGTTTATGGAAAGAATAACTATGTTAATACGGAGGTCCGCCATAATGCTGCAGATACGGAGATGATGCTGGAAATACAGGATATACTCCTAACGAAGCCCAGTGCAGCAGATGTTATTCTCTTATTCTCAGGAGATGGTGATTTTCTTCCGATTATTAGAAGAGTTCGTGCTTGGGGCAAAGACATTCGGATTATAGGTGTAAAGAATAAGATTCATCAATTGTTACATCCTTATTGCGAAAGCTTCGATGTATTTTGTACCCTTTTGAAAAAGGGATCCTCAGAATATAAACCCTCTGACGATCTGGTCAAAGGTATTAAGTTAATTGCTGAAATGCAGATAAAGCTTCCGTACGTTGCTTCTACCCGGGCGCGTATGGCTTTAAGTAAAAAGCTGGAACGTACTACGTCAGAAATAAAAGATTATATTCAATATTTGTTTACTGAAAACTATTTAATTGAAAAAGAGACTTATGACTCTAATTTAGTAATTAAAAAAACAAAAATATATTTATTGAACCTGGATAATATTGGGATTAAAAATATAGTGGGAGATTTGATTGATCAGCTAAAAGTTCGTTATTCTCGTCTAGATTATCTGACGAGGGCGGAGGAGGATCAGGATAATGACTGATAATAATCTCTCATACACGGACTTACTAGCCAATATGTTAAATAGTTTAATACAAATAGAAAGGCTGAGTGATTATCAAGAATCAGGCATAAAGAAACGTTTCATACGCGGTTATGATATTTATTACCAGATCTTATTAGGTCTAGTAAGCCAGGGCATTATAAAAAGTGAAAAGATGATGGGAATATTTGAGTTCTTAGATAATATCGATTCAGATTTGGAGAAGATTATCTTAATCAAAAATACCCTTTCAGAATTTAGTCTTGATAATTATAAAAATATTAGTAAATCTAGCAACCGTATTATGAGTTTAATCAAAGCTATTGATTCGGATATTAATAAGTTTTATCTGCTAAAAAATTCTATTCAAGGGTTAAAATTCAATTATTATAAGAATACAATTAGATCTCTAGGTATCTTAAGTAGGAAATAAAAAAAGAAAATATTTAGAAGAGGCTGCCTATAGGCAGCCTCTTCTTGGTACGACGAGCCAGTCCTCAAACGTTCTTCCTCTCAGTTTCAATCGATTCGAAAATAGTTGTTCAAAAGAACCTGGCAAGTATTTTTTGAATTCTAAGCGGCGAATAATAATCTCCCAATTAGGAAAAGTATCAAGGCTAAGATTAGTAAAGCGATTGCAACAAGAGGACTGACGATAATCAATACCCCTAGACCAATTAGTAAGGCACCAATAATTATAGCCAGAATAATACGACCGATGACTGGAAAGGGGCGAGGGGTTGGAACTGGGGTTTTAATGCAACATCCACCAATTCTATCAAATAATAAAGCCATTGGATGTTCCTCCTTCTTTAGTTCAAGATGACCCATTAATTCATGGGTTTCATAAGAAAATGACTCATCTGATATTTTGAGCTTGAATCTTAAAAATGGAGAAACTCTGTTAAAGATAGTTTGGGAAGAAGCACCTCAGCTTGTCTGTTTTATAATATGCCGCTTGTCATTGTATGGTTCACCTATCAGCGAAGTTTTATTAGAATCTACCAACTAATTATATATTATTACTAAAATTTACCTTAAGCAATTGACAAAACTTGATGGGTAGAATATATTTTAATTGTAAAATGATTTGACTCTCAAAGCATTTGTAAAGTGGTGTGGTATGAATAACATTTATGGTACTCTTAATGAGTTATTAGTTAAACTTTTTAACGATATCCTCCAGATTGAGGAAGATGCTCTCAAGATTGATGAGTTTAGTAATCTTTCAATTACTGAAATACATGTTCTTGAAGCTATCGGACCTGAAAAAGCGAGGAATATGTCCTCGGTTGCTCGGGATTTGGATATTACGATCGGCACCTTGACGATAGCGATCAATAACTTAGTCAGGAAAGCTTATGTAGATAGAGTTCGATGTGATAAAGATAGAAGGATCGTGCTTATATCACTTTCTGATAAAGGCAAAAAAGTTTATAGACATCATGAAAAATTCCATGAGGAAATGATTAATACTACAATCTCAAGACTTTCAGATGAAGAGATGAAAGTATTAATTTCAGCTTTGGGAAATATAAATAGTTACTTTAAAGAGAAATATAATCATAAAAAGCAGTATAAATAAGAATGTTATGAATTTAACAAAAAAATTTCAAGTATCACAAATAGGAGGAAAAAAGGATGACAATTAAAATTGTTACAGACAGTACATGTGATCTTCCAGCCAATATAATTCAAGAACTAGGGATAAGTGTTATCCCTCTTAAGGTTCTTTTTGGAGAAGAAGTGTATAGAGATGGAATAGATTTAACGAATAAAGAGTTCTATGAAAAGATGGCTAAACATAAGAAGCTTCCTACTACCTCTCAGGTTAATCCAGGCGAGTTCATTGAGGAATTCACTCGTCACATCGACAATGGAGATGAGGTTATAGGAATTTTCATATCGGCTAAGCTTAGCGGTACTTATGGTTCCGCTGTGATTGCCAAAGAGACAATGGCTAATGATAGCAGGATAAATATTATTGATTCCTTGAGTGCCAGCTTCGGTCTAGGAATACAGGTAATCGAGGCAGGGAGGATGATCCAAGAAGGCAAAAGTGCTCAAGAGATTGTTCGGAGAATCGAAGAGATTAAAAATGGTGTCCATTTTTATGGTGTTATAAATACATTGGAAAATCTTAAGAAGGGCGGAAGGCTTTCCTCTAGCGGAGCATTTGCCGGAAGCCTTCTTGGAATAAAACCTATAATCACACTCAGAGACGGGGCAGTAGCTCTCATAGCTAAAGCTAGGGGCCAGAAGAAAGCCTTTAACTGGGTTTTAGAAGATGCTAAGAAGAATAACATAGATTTAAATAACAAGACTATTTGTCTCGCACACGCGTCTGCCCCAGAGGGTGCTGCTGAATTCAAGAAAGAGATTCTTAAAGATTATCAGCCTAAGGAGATTATTGAATTGCAAATAGGTGCCGTTATCGGGACACATACGGGTGGAGGTTGTGTAGGGATAAGCTGTCTTCCAGATTAACTAAAGGCTAGATAGAATCACTCTAAAGTGATATTGTCAATCCAAAAAAGAGCCAATTCCTGTCGGAGCGGGCTCTTTCTCGTTTAAATATCCCTTGTGATAAGGTGATTATTTGAATCTAACTGCAGTGCCATAGACCAATACTTCGGCAGCACCCTGCATAATCTGACTGGAAGCATATCTTATATTAACGACAGCATCTGCTCCGAGACCTTCCGCTTCATCAACCATGCGTTTAGTAGCAAGGGCTCTGGATTCATTCATCATTTCAGTATAGGAGGTAAGCTCTCCTCCCACTAAGTTTTTCAGTGCATTACCGATATCTCTTCCAATATGTTTGGCGCGAATGCTTTGACCTTTCACGAGTCCGAGTAGTTCAAATTCTTTACCTGGAATATAATCAGTATTTACTAATATCATCTTTATCTTCCTCCTTTATTTCCTTTATCCGTTGGAATAAGACGTAAATCATTGTGGCCATGATAATAACTATAATAATCATAATAACAATAAGAAATGCGTTACTTAGAAAATCAGTAGTCTGACCAGAAGTAACAACTAAGGCTGCAATGTAAAAAAATAGTATAGTAAGTACTAACAATGTAATGACTATAGGAGCGATTATTTTTTTCAATTTGCTCACCTCACTTCTAGTATATTGTATTATATAAATTATATCCACACAATCTCTTGTAGATAACTATTTCTAGGATAAAGGGTATCCGGCTAGTTTGAATCTAAGCACAAACTAGTATAGTAAGTCATGATAAAAGGATTTAGAAAAATTTTCTAGAAACTACAAGCAGAATGATTTTTGGGAGGGAAAAATGAGTAGTAAAATTCTAATAATCGGGGGAGTTGCCGGGGGCGCAACAGCTGCTGCCCGCCTGCGAAGGCTTGACGAAAAATCTGAAATAATCTTATTCGAGAGAGAAGAGCATATATCGTTTGCCAACTGTGGTCTGCCCTATTACATCGGCGGAACTATAAAGAGTAAAGAAGACCTATTAGTTCAAACGGTAGAAGGAATGGCCAATAGGTATAATATTGACATTAGGAACAAATCTGAAGTTAAGAGGATTAATCGTCAGCAAAAGTTCGTAGAAGTAATAAACTTGGAAACCAGCCAGGAATACAAAGAGAGCTATGACTATCTTGTTCTATCTCCTGGTGCTAAGCCTGTTGTACCGCCTATTACCGGTTTGACAGCTGTATCCAATGTTTTTACTTTAAGGAATATCCCAGATACTGAAAAAATCCTACAACATATCAAGGAGAACAATTGCGGATCCGCTATGATTGTCGGCGGGGGATTTATCGGCTTGGAGATGGCGGAAAATCTGAGGGATAGGAACTTGGAAGTAGTCATGGTTGAAGCATCTGACCAGGTCCAACCTTCAATTGACTATGAGATGGCGTGTATCCTACATTCTCACCTCAAAGATAAAGGGGTCAAACTTCTTTTGAATGATAGTGTTGTCGAAGTACAAGCTTCCAAGGCTATACTAAAGAGTGGCAGAGAAATAAAAACAGACTTGATCATTATCTCTATTGGGGTCCAACCTGAAAATAAACTTGCTCTCGAAGCAGGTTTAGAACTAGGAGAAAGAGGATCTATCAGAGTAAATGAGTATCTCCAAACCAGTGACCAAGATATTTATGCTATAGGTGACGTTATAGAGGTTAAGAATTATATTAGCGGATTGCCAACCCATATTCCTTTAGCTTGGCCGGCCAACCGCCAGGGAAGATTAGTAGCAGATAATATTCACGGTAAATTAACTCCTTATAAAGGTACATTAGGGACATCGGTTGCAAAAGTATTTGACCTTACTGTTGCTTCGACAGGGTTGACGGAAAAGACTGTCAAAAAACTGAAATACGATTACCATGTTGTTCATATCCATCCTAATTCTCATGCAGGATATTATCCGGGAGCTTTTCCTATTTCTCTTAAAATGGTCTTTGGAACAGATGGCAGGATATTGGGAGTTCAGGGAGTCGGGGTAAAAGGTGTGGAAAAGAGAATAGATGTAATCGCGACAGCAATTAAGGGAAGACTTAGTGTATACGATCTTCAAGAGTTGGAACTAGCCTATGCCCCACCTTATTCCTCGGCTAAGGACCCTGTTAATATGCTGGGTTATGTTGCTTCTAATATTATCAATGGTTCAGTAAAAACTATACAGTACCATGAGATAGCAGAGATACTTAAGGCAGGTAACGCATTGATTGATGTACGCCAACCATCTGAAGTGAGGCTAGGTAAGATAGATGGTTCAATCAATATTCCCTTGGATGATTTGCGCAACCGCTTAGGGGAATTACCTAATGAAACAATCTATATATATTGCCAGGTAGGTCTTAGGGGATATCTGGCAACGCGTATTCTTGAAGAGAAAGGTTATGAAGCTTTTAACCTTGATGGAGGTTATAAGACTTACTCAAGCGTCTATATTCCTCGAGAAAAGGTAGATGATTTAGAGGTAATTGATGATACTGGGGAGATAATAAATGTCAAAAAGTAAATTGCCTATCACAGGAGCTCTTCTTGTTGGAGGAGAAAGTAGAAGGATGGGGGAGAATAAGGCTTTTTTGAAAATTGGAGAGACCATGCTTTGTGAGAGAAGCCTGGAGATATTAAACGATGTGTGCCAAGAGGTGTTAATCAGCAGTAGACAAGCTGAGTCATATGAAAAGTTTGGTTATCCGGTTATTCTTGACAGAATTAAGGGCAAAGGTCCATTAGGGGGGCTTTATTCTATTCTTTCGGAAGCAAGGCATGAATATGTCTTCCTGGTTGCATGTGATATGCCTCTTTTAAGCGGGGAAGGCATTCGCTCTCTTTATGGTCAGCTGGGGGATTACGATGCTCTTGTCCCTAAAGCACTTGGTAAACTCCATCCGTTACATGCTTTTTATCATAAGAGAATACTAGCATTGGTTGAACAAAATGTTTGGAAAGAAAAACTGAGGATATCAGAAATTTTAGATGAATGCCGAGCTAGGATTGTTGAAATAGATAAAAGTTCAGAACTACATGCCAATATGGCTGTCAAAGAAGAGAACTTGATGAATGTGAATACACCTTATGATTGGCAGTATCTGATGAGTAAAATTAATAAAAGTAAGGATTAAACTAGAAATCACATTCAAAAAAGTACAAAAAATAGTATTATGATATTGGAGATGGGGTAATTTAGACTACTGCAATTGAAGACTTTATACGTATCCGCACCAGAGAACATATTTTAGACTAGGATTAACCGTGCTTTTTAAGTAGAGGAGAAAAAGGGGAATGTTGGAAGATAATAAAGACCAGAGAAATAGATACCAAAGAAATACATTACAACAGCTAAGAAATGGTCTCATTCAAGGAACAAGAGACGAACAAACGCAAACTATTGCTTGGTTGGGCGTACCTTATGCTCAGCCTCCAATAGGGGAGTTAAGGTGGAAGTCACCCAGGAGTTTAGAAAAATGGAGTGGAATCTTACATACTACAGAGTTTAATCATAAATCGCTTCAGAAGATAGGTGATAATATTCTAGGCAGTGAGGACTGTCTATATCTTAATATCTGGAGGCCGGATTCTAAGGAAGAAAACCTTCCGATTCTAGTTTGGGCTCATGGAGGGGGCAATCTTCTTGGTTCAGGGGAAGATTTTCAAGGAGATATCTTAGCGGCTCAAACCAATAGTGTGATTATTTCTATCAATTATCGACTAGGAATAATGGGATGGTTTAAACTTAAAGCCTTGAATACAGACAATAAACTCGACAGTTCTGGTAATTATGGATTACTTGATATTTTTCAAGCATTGAAATGGGTTAAAGAAAATATCCAATGCTTGGGGGGAGACCCTAATAACGTAACTTTGGGAGGACATTCAGCTGGTGCTAGAAATGTTCTCGCGGCACTGATATCTCCTTTAGCAAAAGGACTATTTCATAAAGCCTTAATCGTAAGCGGTGGTAGGACTCTGGCTGAAGCTAAGCAAGGAGAAGAATATGCAGAAGAAATAGTCATGAACGTATTAATCAAAGATGGTAAAGCATATGATAAGATATCAGCAAAGAAATGGCTGGAGAAGGAAGCAAATCATACAATAGTATCTTATTTAAAAGAGAAAAGTCCTGAACAATTCCTTTCTTTCTTAGGGCCAGTGGAAATTCGAATGAAGGATTTTCCGCATCTTTTCCTAGATGGCCATGTTATTCCTCGAGAAGGGTTTGACCTGGTTAAAAAGGGGGATTATAATCAAGTTCCTCTTATTCTGGGCAGTGATGCTACGGAATATGCTATCTATAATATACTGGATAGTTTTTGGGGATCCGTCGTTATAGATTTAAGCATTCTCGATAATCCGAAGAAATTAAAGCTTTATCTTGCCGCTTTAGAATATGGAAGCAAATTGTTTGCTTGTCTTAATGCTGATAGTACGGCAGACTTAATTACTGAAATTCAGAATCAACCTCCTGTCTATGTCTACAGACTAGGTTGGGGGACTGAACGCGGAACCATAAGTGATCCTCTGCGAAAACTAGTAGGTGCATCTCACCAAGTAGATCTTGATTTTTTTACAGGCTATGAGAACTATGTTGTGAACACCTTATTTCCGGGCAAATGTTATTCTGAGGGTAATAAACCGGGCAGGAAAGCCCTGACTGATTTGGTTATGCAGTATACTAAAAGTTTTCTTAATTATGGAGATCCAAACCATGATGGACTGTCAAAATGGTACTCCTGGCAAAAGCAAGAAGACAAACCAAGAATAATGAAGCTTAACGCTGATGCAGAAAAAGCATCTGCCATAATGTCTGAAGAACGTCTAATTAAAGAAGAAATCCTAGATGAGATGAATACCAAGTTAACAACAGAAGAGCTGGAAATAGTTTTGGGTCAATTGTTTCAAAGCAGGTTCTTTATGGAATATTAATTACAATTACAAAAAAAATAATTATCTTTTGCATAAATAAGGAAAAACAAGGTTATTCTATAAGTGGTTTAAAAGTTGGAAAATGAATCCTTTTTCAAGGAGAGCATTAGAAAGAAAAATAAAGCAATTATGAGATAATAAACAATAATTGGCAATAATTATGCGTAGGCAGAGTTGCATAACTACCTGACCTTGCATATTATTATACCTAGGTATTAGCACTCATCTTAAGTGAGTGCTAACAAATAATATAACATAAGTTTTTAAGGAGGGAAACACTTCTATGAACCTAAAACCATTAGCAGACAGAGTGATTATAAAAGCACTCCCATCAGAAGAAAAGACAAAAAGCGGAATTATTATGCCTGACACTGCTAAAGAAAAACCCCAAGAGGGTGAAATCGTAGCGGTAGGCCCAGGTAGGATTGAAAAGGGTGACAGAATAGCTTTGGATGTAAAAGTCGGCGATAAAGTAATATACTCCAAATATGCCGGCACTGAAGTAAAATATGATGGACAAGAATATCTTATCTTAAGAGAAGCAGATATTCAGGCCATTATCGGTTAGTAATATCCTAAACATAAAGGAGGAAATATTATGGCTAAACAGATTATTTTCAATGAAGAAGCCCGCCATGCCTTAGAACGCGGCGTAAATAAACTTGCGGAAGCAGTCCGTGTAACCCTTGGACCCAAGGGTCGTAATGTTGTGTTAGACAAAAAGTTTGGATCTCCTCTTATCACCAATGACGGTGTAACGATTGCTCGTGATATTGAATTGGAAGATGCTTTTGAGAACATGGGTGCTCAGCTTGTTAAGGAAGTTGCTACCAAGACTAATGATGTAGCAGGTGATGGAACAACTACAGCAACAGTTCTAGCTCAGGCCATTATCCGTGAAGGTCTAAAGAATGTAGCCGCTGGTGCCAATCCGATGGAAATCAAGCGCGGTATAGAAAAAGCTGTCGAAGCTGTTGTTGCAGATATTAAGAATAATGCTAAGACTGTAGAGACTAAAGAAGCTATTGCTCAGGTTGCATCTATTTCTGCATCCGATAAGACAATTGGTGAATTAATTGCTGAGGCTATGGAGAAAGTCGGCAAAGATGGAGTCATCACAGTAGAAGAAGCTAAAGGAATGACTACTGACCTGGAAGTTGTAGAAGGCATGCAGTTTGACCGTGGCTATGTTTCTGCTTATATGATTACTGATTCTGATAAGATGGAAGCAGTGCTCAATGATCCACTTATCTTAATCACCGATAAGAAAATCAGTTCTATCCAAGATGTCCTGCCTGTATTGGAGAAAGTAGTCCAAGCTGGCAAGCCGCTCTTGATTATTGCTGAGGATCTTGAAGGAGAGGCATTAGCAACTTTAGTTCTTAACAAACTTCGCGGTACATTCACAGCTGTTGCGGTAAAAGCTCCTGGTTTCGGTGACCGTCGTAAAGCTATGCTGGAAGACATTGCTGTTCTTACCGGCGGACAGGTTATTACTGAAGACCTCGGACTCAAACTCGAGAATACCACAATTGATATGCTGGGTAGTTGTCGCCAAGTGCGTATCAGCAAAGAAGAAACTACTATAGTAGATGGTGCCGGAGATGCTGCTGCTATCTCAGGACGTGTTGAATCTATCAAGAAGATGGTTGAAGAAACCACTTCCGATTTCGACCGTGAGAAATTACAAGAGCGTCTGGCTAAATTATCAGGTGGTGTTGCAGTAATCCAGGTCGGTGCAGCGACAGAAACCGAAATGAAAGAAAAGAAACTGCGTATCGAAGATGCTCTGGCAGCTACCCGTGCTGCAGTTGAAGAAGGTATAGTACCCGGTGGAGGAACCACCTATATAGATGCTATAGCTGCTCTGGATAAACTAGATGTCTCTGGTGACCAGAAGACCGGCGTTCTTCTCGTTCGCCGTGCTATGGAAGAGCCTGTCCGTCAGATTGCTAACAATGCAGGGCTGGAAGGTTCTGTAGTAGTAGAGAAAGTCCACAATACAGGTAGGGGAATTGGCTTCAATGCGCTGACTGAAAAATATGAAGATATGATTCAAGCCGGTATTGTCGATCCTGCCAAAGTTACTCGTTCTGCTTTACAGAACGCAGCTTCTATCTCTGCGATGCTTCTCACTACAGAGTGCCTGATAAGTGATTTGCCTGAAAAAGACAATGGTGCTGGTGCTGGCATGGCTGGTATGGGCGGCATGGGTGGTATGGGCGGCATGGGCGGAATGATGTAAATTCGCTCATTAACCCCTCACTGTATCAGGGTTTGAGTTTTTTCGAAAAGGCCTTTCATTCGTTTGCTAAACGATTGTGAGGCCTTTTCTTTAAAAATGTTTCTTTATCTCTTGAATTGACTAATACTATATTAAAAAAAATTACTGCTAAGGAGTTGATTGAAATGAAACCAGTCACTATGTTTATTTTAAAATCCTGCCCTCATTGTAAGAATGCACTTAGCTGGATGGAAGAACTTAAAAAGGAAAATTCAGAGTACAAAGAAGTCGAGATTACAATCGTTGATGAAGAAATTCAACCCGATTTTGCTAGACAACATAATTATAAGTACTATTATGTGCCAACCTATTTTGTGGATGGAACTAAGGTCCATGAAGGGGTTCCCACTAAAGACATTGTACAGGATGTTTTTGAAACCTCTTTGAAAGACTGAGTAGACAAAACTGAATTCATGTCTCAACCATTATTAAAGAATTTACCAGTAATACCTTTCTAAGTAGCGTCATATGAATATGATAAGAACTCCGCCGGGAGGGCAAGACATGAAAAGAATAATATTTCTGGTGTCTATTGTCATATGTTTCTTACTGGTTATAGGTGGGATATTCTCCTTCTTCCGTCAACCAGACCCTCAGAAATTAGTATTTCAAGGGTTAGACAACTTGAGTAAGGCTAATTCATTTTCCTATAGTCTTACGCAACAACAAACAGTTGATGGTCAGGAGCGCCTTCTAACCAAGATAACCGGTATTAAGAGCGGCGAAAACATCCATATTCAAGGCCAACTTGCAGGAAGCGAAGTAGAGATGATTAAAGTCGGTCACAACCTGTATAACAAAGATCCATTTAGTAAGGAATGGATAGAGTTTAGTAATGTTACAGTTGCTCAGGAGGTCTTCCTGGTGGAGCTCGATCCCTTGGCTACATTACAGATCAAAGAGATGGGAGAGGTGATGCTTAGAGGACAAGAAGAGGTGAACGGTAAGAAAAGCTGGGTTTGCACTTTAAAGCCCAGTATTCAGAATCAGATGATGGAAAGATTCTGGTCTGACTTTGAGTACACAATCTATATTTCCAAGTCAAGTAAAAACGTAGTCAAAGCGGAAGTAAAGGCCTATAACAAAGAAACAGAAGAGCCAATGACCATTATCCTGGAATTTAAAGATTTTGGAAGAAAGATATCCATACAGCCTCCAACGGCTGCCAAGTAAAAATATCATGAAAGAAGATAAAGAGGATGTCCCGAAGTTGGGGCATCCTCTTTATTGTGGCTATGCAAAAAGTTTATAATTAAGAATTTGGAAATTAAAAGATTGTTCTTGTTTTAATCAGATAATGTGTTTACAATACTGTTAAATAATGGATTAAAACAATTGTGATAAAAGGGAGGTAAACAAAATGATTTGTATAAAATGTCGAGAAGAAATTCCTATGGGCGAGGAAATGAATTACAGAGGGCAGATTTTATGCGAAGATTGTTACGTTGATGCTGTAAGCCTCCCTAAAACCTGTGATGTTGTAGCTGTTCATAGTGCTAAAATGACAAGAAAAATGGCGGGACAAGAAGGTACTGATGGGTTAACCGAATTGCAAAAAAATATATATGAATATTTAATGGTGAATGGCCAAGTCACCCTAGACGCTCTAATGCAACAATTCCACCTATCAGAGAGCCAAATGAGTAGAGAATTTACTGTTCTGCGTCACTGTGAGTTATTAAAGGCCACCAGTATTGAGGGAGTAAAATATATCGTAATCATGGAAGATAGCTAGTCTTTGATTAACTTCATATAAAATATTAAAAAGAACTTATTTGGGAAAGCTAGGGGGAACTAGGATGCCAAAACCCATGATGGAAATAGATACTGATACCTTGAAAGAAGTAGAACAATTGTCAAAGGAAATCCAAAAGATTACTCAAGAGCTAAAGGTGTACAAAGAAAGAGAACTTGAAGCTTTTGTCATTGGAGACGCTTTATATGACGGAATCTATATTATTGATAAAATGGGTGTCGTCATTGCTGTCAATAAAGTATTTACTCAGATAACTGGGATAGAAGAAGTAGAGATAATCGGGCAGCCCATAGAATTCCTTAGTGAAAAGAAAATTATTAAAAAGCCTATTGGCAGAATGGTATTAGAAAGAAAAGAAAAAATTTCAGTTGTCGCCACAATCAACAATCAGAAGATTGTGGTCACGGGTAATCCTATTTTTGATGAAGAAGGAAATGTAGTTCAGGTATTGATTGTCATGCGAGATGTGACAGAGTTAGTTCGCCTCCAAGAACAATTGGAACAGTCGGAAAAGATTACGCAGAAGTATATGGATGAGCTGCAGTACTTTCGAACTAAAGAGATTCAGCAAAGTGAACTCGTTGGCAGTAGTGCCGGGATGATACAATTAAAAGAGTTGATTATCCAGGTAGCCCAAGTAGATGTTACAGTTCTTATCAGTGGAGAAACTGGCGTTGGCAAGGAAGTTGTGGCTAGGGAAATCCATAAAAATAGCCTCAGAAAAGACGCACCTTATATCAAAGTAAATTGTGCTGCTATTCCTGAGTCCTTATTGGAATCAGAGTTATTTGGCTATGAGAGGGGAGCATTTACAGGGGCTCATAATAAAGAAAAGCTAGGTCTCTTTGAGATTGCTAACTCAGGGACCATTCTCCTAGATGAAATTGGTGAAATGCCAATCAACCTACAATCAAAGCTATTGCGGGTTCTTCAGGAAAAAGAAATTAGACGCTTAGGTGGAACCAAATCGATCAAACTTGATGTCCGGGTGATTGCTGCAACGAATCAAAAACTAGAACAGCAAGTTGCTGAAGGTAAGTTCCGTCAAGACCTGTATTATCGTTTGAATGTTGTTCCGATTCAAATCCCTCCTCTGCGATCGCGCAAGGAGGATATCCCGTTATTGATTAATCTCTTTATACATAAATATAATGAAAAATATAATCAGATAAAATATATTGAGCTATCCGCCATAGAGCTTATGCAGCAGTATAGGTGGCCGGGAAATGTCAGAGAACTGGAAAATCTCATCGAGCAAATGGTGGTAATCATTAAAGAGCCGGCTATTGGAGCCAACAATATCTTGAAAATTATTGATAACAGTGATCTTCTGGGAGATTATTTTGAAAAAAGTGATTTAACGCTTAAAGAGGCTGTTGATATGGTGGAGAAGCAAGTGATAGAGAAAGCTATTAAGGCCTATGGAAGTACACATAAAGCGGCTCGTGCTTTAGGTGTAAGTCAGCCAACCGTGGTAAGGAAAGTAAGAGAGTTAGGTATTAAATCAAAATAAGACGTGAGATTCCATGATACAAAATTAAATCAAGCACTGATACATAATTGTATCAAAAGGGAAAAGCCTATCGTCGGGCTTTTCCCTTTTTGTGATGTGAGCTGATACAAAATTGTATCGTTATTAAAATATATAATCTAAAAGTAGGCTTGTTTTGGCACCTTTTTAGTTGGCACGATTTTTGCATTATATGTGGAGTGAATGCATAAGAATCCTAGAAGGAAAAACTGACGAAAAGGTGAGCTGAGATGAGTAACGATAAGCTAAAAAGTGCACCGGAAGCAATAAAGTGTATTAGCAGCGGAAGTGTTGTCATGATTGGTGGGTTTATGGGATGCGGAAGCCCTAAGTACGTTCTTGATAAGTTGGCAGAAACTAATGTCAGAAACCTTACCGTGATTAGCAATGATACGGATTTTGAAGGGGTAGGAGTTGGTAAATTAGTTAAAAGGGGAATGATTTCGCGCCTGATTGCGTCTCATATAGGAACTAACCCAGAGACGGGCAGAAAACTCAACTCTGGAGAAATTGCTGTGGAATTAAATCCCCAAGGAACTCTCGCAGAAAGGATCAGAGCGGGCGGGGCGGGACTTGGTGGGTTTTTAACTCCTACAGGTTTCGGAACCATCATTGAAAACGGTAAAAAAAAGATGGAAATCAACGGTCAGACCTACCTGCTTGAAACTCCACTAAAAGCCGATGTAGCATTAATTAAAGCCTATAAAGCCGACGAATTTGGAAATCTGGTTTTTCGGGGAGCGACTCGCAACTTTAATCTCATCATGGCAACTGCTGCCGAATATGTGATTGCGGAAGTAGAAGAACATGTCAGAATCGGAGGGATCGATCCAGAAGATGTTATGCTGCCTGGAATATTTGTAGATTGTATTGTGAGAGGTTGTGCGCAAAATGTCCAATGCTGATCAAATAGAAATTGTAAAAAGAGTGGCTAAAGAACTCCGCGATGGCGATGTTGTTAATTTGGGAATCGGGATGCCCACTTTAGTAGCGAACTATATACCAGAAGGAATAAAAGTAATTTTTCAGTCAGAGAACGGCTTTCTCGGCTTGGGTTCCAGACCTGAATCGGGAAAAGAAGATATGAATATCGTGGATGCCGGAGGCAAACCGGTGACGATTAACCCCGGTGGTGCTTTCTTTGATAGCTCTTTCTCCTTTGCCATGATTCGAGGCGGACATGTTGATAAGACGGTACTCGGAGCTCTTCAGGTTGATCAGGAAGGCAACCTCGCCAACTGGATGATACCAGGTAAAATGGTTCCCGGCATGGGTGGAGCCATGGATCTTGTTGTTGGTGCTAAGAAAGTAATTGTAGCTATGGAACATACCACTAAAGATGGACAGCCCAAGATACTTAAGAAGTGTAAGCTGCCATTAACTGCCTCCCAACAAGTGAATTTGATTATTACGAATAAGGCAGTGATTAAAGTCACCGCCGAGGGCTTGCTGCTTCAAGAGATCGCCTCAGGCTTAACGGTGGAAGAAGTCCAACAAGTTACAGAAGCTGAATTGACTGTTAGCAAAAACTTAAAAGTAATGGAATAAATGATAGGCAATAGAATCACAGGCAAAAAAGGAAAGATTATGTTTCTTGAAAAATTTAAAAGGAGGTGATATTAAGTGAAAAAAGTTGAGCTAAAAGATGTCAAGCCGTATCAGGTAGCTAAGCATTTCGATATGACTGCGCTAAGATTACACGGCAAAGACGAGACGGGGTCCAGTAAATTTTGGATGGGCCTTTCCCATTTTCTACCCGGCGGAGGGGCAGAATTAGATTCTAGTCCGACCGACAAGATTTACTTCGTTTTAGAGGGAGAAGTGACAGTCAGAAGCAAAGAAGAAACTCACGTTCTCAAAGCATGGGATTCCATCTTTATCGGACCTAATGAAGAGAGAGAAATCATCAACGATACTAATAAGCCGGCCAGCATGCTGGTGGTAATCAATTATCCGTAAAAATTATAAAAACTTATGAAAGTTACCCGCATAAGAGAAAGGAGGAAAATTAATGAAACCAAAAAGTCCCGAAGGAATCAAGAATCTTTTTGATCTAAGTAATAAAGTGGCTATTGTCACAGGCGGAGCAGGTGCCTTGGGCAGTACGACGGCTATTGGGTTAGCTTCCTATGGAGCAGATGTAGTGGTTACTGGGAGGACGCTCTCGACCCTGGAAAAAACCATTAGTGAAATAGAGAAGTTGGGACGCAAAGCTTTAGCCGTAGTTTGCGATGTGAGCAAACAAGAAGATGTAGATCTATTGGTCAGGAAAACCTTGGAACATTTCGGAAAAATCGATATTTTAGTGACCGCTGCAGGGATTGCTAGACGTTATCCTGCTGAAGAATTCCCATTGGAAGATTATGACTTAGTTATGGATATCAATGTCAAAGGGACCTTCCTCTGCTGTCAGGCTGTCGGTAAAGTAATGAAAGAACAAGGTGGCGGTAAGATTATCACGGTTTCTTCCGTTCGTGCTTTTGCAGGTCATCAAGGAGGATATGCTGCTTACAGTATGAGTAAAGGCGCAGTCAATATTCTGACTAAGCAACTAGCGACTGAATGGGCCAAGTATAGTATTACAGTGAATTCCATTGCACCTACTATTTTTTGGACTCCTCTTACCCAACAAGTGCTGGAAGATGAAAAGCTAAAGCAAATATTCTTATCCAGAATTCCTCTGGGAAGAGCGGCAGTAACTGAAGATATGACAGGTAGTGTAGTATTCTTTGCTTCGTCAGCATCCGATTTTATCACGGGCCAGATTTTGTACGTTGATGGCGGCTGTACTGCAGGGTGAGAAGGGAGGACTTTCTTTGACAACCGCAGTAGGGAAAAAGATAGCCATCATTGGTTCGGGCTTAATGGGGAGTGGGATTGCTTTAATATTTGCACAGAAAAACTTTCAGGTTGCTCTCTATGATACACAGGAGGAAGCCTTTTCCCAAGCCAAAGCGAATATCCGAACTAATCTTGAACTAATGGCCCAGCATGGGATTGGAGATCAGCGTGAGGTCGATTACGTCCTGGATAGAGTTAGTTCCTCCCTGGAACTTCGAAAAGCTGTTCAAGATGCTAATTTTGTAATCGAGTGTGCCCCAGAAAACCTGGAGCTTAAACAGAACCTCTTTCAGGAGTTAGATTCTCTCTGTCCAAGAGATACTGTTTTGGCAACCAATACTTCGGTAATTAGTATTACTGAAATCGCTCAAAAAGCACACTTCAAAGATAGAGTTATAGGTACACATTTTTGGAACCCTCCGTTTCTTATCCCGCTAGTCGAAGTGATTAGAACAGAGAACACTTCCGAAGAAGTTTTCGCAAAAACCTTTAGCCTTTTAGATCAGATAGGCAAACATCCTGTAAGAGTAAACAAAGATGTACCTGGATTTGTAGGTAACAGACTCCAGCATGCTCTCTGGAGAGAGGCGATCTCTATCGTCGAGAGAGGTATCGCTACAGCAGATACTGTCGATGAATGTATCCGTTATGGCTTTGGTTTCAGACTGCCTACGCTTGGACCGCTGGAAAACTCCGATATGGTTGGCACCGATCTGACGTTGGCAATCCATCAGTATATCCTTAAACACATCGAAAATTCACCTGAACCATCACCATTGCTGCAAAAGATGGTTGATCAGGGAAGCTTGGGTTTTAAATCGTGTCAAGGTTTTTTTGAATGGACTCTTGAGGAAAGAGAGGCGTCCAAAAAACGCCTCAATCAATATTTATTAAAACAGCTGAGCAGCTGATAATAACAATCTCTCCGCCAACAGGTGCCTGAGAGATTATCTGATCGATGTTACCAAAGACTTACAAATAAAATTCATTAAATCATCAAGGAGGAACAATGAAATGGCAAAAAAAGTATTTGTGGACTTATCGCATCCCTTTAGTGCGGAAATTCCCCGCTGGCCTTATTTTGAGAAGCCGGTAATCGATAATGCGCACACTATGGCAAAAGGCGGTGTTCTGACGCAGAAGATTACCTGCACCATGCACACCGGTACACATTGCGATGCTCCCCGTCACGTTATGGAAATAGAATTCGATGGCAAAAGAGCTCGGTA
>Ga0209643_1001547_pt1 | contig 20641 bp, 19 predicted proteins | sample AutmiccBRH37_all_FD_187383 | JGI IMG/M metagenome (GOLD analysis project Ga0209643, IMG submission 187383) | Deep subsurface microbial communities from Mt. Terri, Switzerland - Autotrophic microbial communities BRH/37_all (SPAdes) (version 2) | ecosystem: Environmental > Aquatic > Deep... | reverse complement strand
GATTAGCAACAGTTTGTTCAAGCACTTCATTCGAGGCCGCAATTTCATCACGCTGTTCTTCAATCTCCAATGTCTGGGCCTCAACCTGTTGGAGATGTTGCTCATTTTCCTTAAAGAGATAATACTTACAGCTCTCTACTGGATTTAGGTCGTTATAAATAGCCAACATCATATCGCGGCAATTACCGTAGCCACACGAAGCACAGTTTATTCCCCGTTCTTCCGGGGTTAGCTTATGCATAAGTTCCCAAATATTCTCTTCCTCTACCAAGGATGGAGACCGAAGGTAGCGGTTAGCAGATTTATCACTATATGAGCGGGAATATGCTGTTTGATTATTCTCAAGACCACGGTAAAACTCTTCGAAGATTACCCGCGGATCGCCTTCCATTCTGGGTTGATGCTTCTCAGTTTGTGCAGCCTTTCTTTTATCAATAATTGAATCAATTTTATACTTCGATAGACTATGACAAACAGCAGGGCCACCATTGCAACCGTAGGAACAGTTAAGGATGTCCACGAGCACAGGGGCTTGTCCGCACTGGATATCCTCCATTAGCTCTGTCAGGTATTTTCCGTAAACCTCCTCTGGACCCTCTACCCTAGGAATATCAGCTTTTTGAATCGCAATTCCAAAACGTTTAAATGTATCGGTTAAACCTCCCGGCTGTGAATATCCCACAGCACGCTCAGCCTCTGGGGTATCGAAATTTGATGGCTCTAATTCTTCTAACCGAATTCCCTGCTGATCCAAATAGTTTGTTAAGGACTTAAACGTCACATTATAGGCCACAGCTCCATGGGTATTCGGGTCGTGGAATTCACGCCGTTTTGCCAGACAGGGGCCTAAAAAAGCGAGTTTCAGATTTTTAAACTGAGGTTGTGTCTTAAGCCAAATTGCTGCATCTACAGTTGGTGAATGCGTCGGAGCCAGGTAAGGAACCAAATCACTTTGGTACGTTTCGATGTAACTCACGACAGCCGGACAAGGCTGAGCAATAATTGGCTTTCTAACATCGGCCTCTAAAGCTTTAACATATAGATATGTAGTAATTTCCGCACCAAAACTCACATCGAAAACATTATGTACACCAATACGCTTTAAGGCTGTAAGTAATTGTGGAAACCAGGGATGATAATTAACGGCTGCTGCAGGAGCCACTAAAACACCCAAAGGAACGCCAGCGTTTAAATCTTGCATGAAATCAGTAAAATCATCGACTCCGTAACGAGCATAATGACCCTTTTCAGCACAGGCTCTAATACATTCACCACAACCAATGCATAGTTCAGAATTTACGGAGATTCCATCCGGTTCTACCACATTACAAAGTTTTACGGGACATACCCGGATACAAGCCAGACAATGCTGACATTTAGTTTTATCAACTCTGATTACTTCTGGTAGGCCCATTCTCATACTCCTCTCTAAATGCAACCTTATATCTCGCGAATAATCTAAAAATTGACATAATATTCTCTATATACTATATCATCAAATATTTTATCCAGTTGTCGAAATATGTTGAATTAGAAAATTTAATCTAATATCACTCTGTTCTTTCCTGAATGTTTCCCCACATAAAGTCGTTCATCAGCCAAATGATATAATTTCTCGTAATCATCTGCTTCCGTGGGATACTCCGCACCCCCAATACTTACACCTAGTCCAAATTCTTGAAGTCCCATTTGTTTTTTAATCCTATTAATGATAAGGGTAGCCTCTGGGCTTTTTTGCATATCAGCCAGCACAATAATAAATTCATCTCCCCCACTACGAGCAAGAATATCATTTTCTCGGATAGAGGCATTGATGTTCCTAGTAATTACGGATAATGCACGGTCACCTGTTGGGTGCCCCTGCGTATCATTAAGTTTCTTAAACCCATCCAAATCAAGTAATAAAAACAGACAGGTAGAACCACGCCGCAAAGTACTAGCCATCTCTGCCTTAAAGCGCAGGCGAAACCCCTGTCGATTAAATACTCCAGTCAAGGAATCTGTTGTGGCCATCTGCTCTAGTCTCTGTCGTTGCCGGATAGTTTCTACAGCCACTCCTAAGCTGCGGGCAAAGGCAGCGAATATTTCCTTGCGCATCTCTAATTTAGCATCGATAAAATTAAGCAACCAAAACTCTCCAATAATACCGCTATTGGTTTCTATCGGCTGAATTATGAGTTTACCCCAGGGAAAATTTTCTTCTGAACTAGTCCAAGAAGGCGTAAGTACATATACATAAGTTGCTTCATGGCCGGAATAATTTTTTGGATCTAACTGAATTTGATTAAAAATCCACTGCTCCCAGCCACTATCGTTTTGCTTTAACCGGCCAAATGGGGCCTGTACCTTCCAGCCTTCTTCATGGCGCATAAAGAAAAATCCTGCTTCAAGATTTAATACCATAGCCATCTCACCGGCTTCTTCAAGCAATTCTGTTTCACTCTGGACCTGGACAAGAATCTCTGTTCCCCATAACAATAAATTTAAGTCCTTCTCCCGCTCCGATGCAGCTAAGCACATTTTGTATTCATTGATTAAAGATGCCGCCAAGGGACCAAGTTGATTAAGCCATAGTGTGGTCTTACCATCAAAGGCACTAGTACCAGAGGTAAATAACCCTAAAACACCAATTTCCACTCCAAGATGCTGCAGCGGATACCAAAGTACATGTTTGTACTCAGATTTAAATTGATTATATGAAAACTCGTCATTAACACTTAATTCACTTAAGAACCTTACATCTTGAGGATCTTCCGTGCTTTTGGCAATTAAGCAATGTTTTTCCGAGTGCGTTATCCAAATAGCAGTCAGCTGACAGGCGAACAGCTTCAAGCAACCTTGGCTAAAAATCTGTAAGGCAGCCTCAGTATTCGTTTGATTATTTACTTCTTGAATTAAGGATGTTACTTCCTCAATTCTACCTAACCAATACACGTTATTATTAGAATTTATTGAATTCAATGTTTCTCCCACCTAACTTTACACACAAATACAACCCCTACTGAATTTCTTCCATTTAATAATGTTATTATAGTTTAGTTTCTAGCATATTTCTCCCATCATCTCTGTAAAAACTGATACAAGGCAAGGATCAAATTGCACTCCAGAAAATCTATGTAATTCTTCTATTCTTTCGGAATAGTTCATTGCTTTGCGATAAGGCCGATCGTTACTCATACTATCATAAGCATCTGCAATAGAAAGAATTCTGCACTCCAAAGGAATCTCTTTTCCAACAAGCCCCAAAGGATATCCCTCACCATTCCACCATTCATGGTGTTTTAGAACAAAATCTGAGATATAAGCTAAATCTGGTGATGAATTCGCAATCCTAAAACCAATCTCACTGTGTTTTTTCATCTCCTCAAATTCGTCCTTATCAAGTTTTCCCGGTTTAAAAAGGATAGCATCCCGAATCCCAACTTTCCCAATATCATGAAAACGGGCAAAAAGAATAAGCTTACTTATTTCTGGTTCACTCATTCCAATTCTAACTGCGATTTCCTCTACCATCTTCTGTAACCTATCAGTATGTCCCTCTGTGATATAATCTCTAGCTTCTAATGTTTTCATAAGAAGATCAACGGTTCTACTTCTCGTACTTTGACTTTGAAGGAGCTTATTAAAATACATCTTTTCTTCAGCTTCTTTGAGGGCTTGAGAAATCTTATTAGGATCGCAGGAATGACAATAGGTTATACCTATTGAAATACTTAACGGAATGGGTAGAGTCTGCCTATTATATTTCTCTACCCTTTTCTGGATGGTGATGTAAACTTGATTAATCTCATCTTCTTTGACATCTTTAAGAATAATCGCGAATTCATCTCCTCCTATGCGCGCAATGACACTGTTTATCGGACAGGATTTATTAAGAATCTGCGCACATGATATAAGATACTTATCCCCTTCTTGGTGTCCCAAAGTATCGTTAACCAATTTAAGTCCATCGACATCACAAACGAGAATCCCAATCGCCTTAGTTTCTTTATTAATCTTTAAAATTTCCTCTTCAAAAAATCTTCTATTATATAATCCGGTCACTGCATCATGTTCAGCAAAATATCTTATTTGTTTATCTGCCATATGTTGTTCAGTAATATCCCGTATTACTCCGAGTATCTTTCGAGGCTTACCCTCAGAATTCTGTTCGAGAATTGCAACCGAATGAATGATTCTCTCAATACCATCAACCTCTCTGTTAATTCTATATATCACATCATACTTTCCTTCGTGATGGATTAATAGATATAATGCAGAATCCAGCAGTGGTCTATCTTCTTTGTGAACTAGTTCTTGCGGCCTTTCAAGAGGTATATAAGAGGTGTCCTGTTCAATACCATAAATTTTAAACGCCTCTGTTGAAGCCCACATTGTCTTGTTTTCCAGATCCAGTTCCCAATTACCTACATGGGCCAAGGCTTGTGCTCGATATGACCTATCTTGATTGATTCTCAACAGATTCATATAAGATTTCAATTCATCGTACTGCTGGCTAATTTCTTCATTCGTTGCCTCAAGCTCCTGATGGGCAGCAGTCAACTCTTGATGGTTCTGCAAGATTTGTGCCTCAGCCAATTCTATCTTGCTAAACGATTTTTCTAATAAGTAATACAAAATTAATGCTGTTATAATAACATAGAACCAACCCTTATATGTACTAATTATGGTTAGTGTTTCTGTATTATCGGATAACAAACCAGCAAGCCTATCGGAAAATAAAATCCAGATTGACCCAAGAACTAAATAGATTAAACAGATTCTTGTTAATTCGTACTTATATTTATTTTTCATATCCAAAATAAATCCTCCTCTTCATCAATAGTTGACGAAAATCAGACTGTTTCTTTAGTTTCACAACCCTAATTATTCACGGAATTAATATACATTTTTTAGTTAATTTGGAATAATTATAGTTTATTTGGTATGGAAAATAAATAGAAATTTCTCTAGTCATTATTCAGTTCATATTTTGATATCTAATTATTGCTTTCTATATTTATCAATTTATATTTATTGTTTTTGATTCAAGTAGTTTGTCGTTTTCTTTACATCTAGAGTGATATGCTATAAAATTGGCTTGTTAAAAAACAATTATCGGTACTAAGAGAAATCCAACGCTTTATGTTTCCAGAGGAGGAAGGATAATGACTACTAGGCTAGGATATTTTGACGACTATGCTACAGAATAAAGATGATAAAATCCATACCAATAAATCTAGTCATGTAAAAAAGATGATCAAAGATCTTATTCCAGGAGATATCGTTTTACAGCCCATCTATCGTACGGATGGTCTTATGTTGATTAATAAAAATAAAAAAGTTGTCATCTCCTTTAATAGAGATGATTAACAAGCATATTATACCTACTGTCCCAGTGCTTATAGCATCTTCTTCCGACGCAATTTCAGATAATACTCAGAATTATTTAACTTCTAATTCTGAACATATATCCCAAGACAATCAGCCTTTTATAAATATTCTATCTAATTATCCTTTATGGATCTCCTTAGAAAGCAAATTGGAATCGGAAAACTTGAAGGATAGAGCAAGAGAGGTTAAGCAAGAATTATTAGATTTAATGAACAACAATCCAACCTTTTCTTCTTTAGTTACTAGGATTAAGGAATATGATGATGTTTTATTAATCCATAGTATCAATATCACCTGTCTTTCACTTATGATCGGGTTGACCCTAGAATTTGCTATCAGTGACTTATTTGATCTAGCAATCGCAGCACTGTTTTGTAATATTGGTTTTACCTCAACATCCAAAGATGATTTTAAATATTTTTTAAAACATAAAAAAAATAACCATGAGTTGATAAAAAATCATATTGAGACTTATTCAGAAATGACTATCGATTCACCCCTCTTACGTAAAAAAAAGATTGTCTATGGTATATTAGACCATCACGAATATTATAATGGCACAGGTTCCCCCAGTGGTAAGCAAGGGGAAGAAATAAGTCTTTTTGGCAGGATTCTTTTAATAGCCCACAGCTATGATGAATTAGTAGGAGGATATAATTACACAACCGGACTTCATCCTCTAGAGGCCTTAAAAGTAATCTTTGAAAATAAAGATAATCACTTTGATCGAAACATTTTAAATATATTTATGTATCGCACAACCTATTTCAAGTTAGGTGAAATTATCAATCTTCCCCTTGGTCGAAAGGGTAAAATCGTTGGTTTTGACGATTATATTAAAAACCCTCACCTCCCTATTATTAAGTTGCAAAGTGGTGCAACTATTAACTTGCGCACATTGGATTAGAGAATTGTAAGTACATAAAAAAGGAGTATCGCTTGCTACTTAAAAAGTAGGAAGTGACACTCCTTTGATTTTTTATGTTTATTCTAGTAGTTTGATCTTTGTTGTTGGAAACAATCTCTACAATAAACAGGCTTGTCGCCAGAAGGTTGGAAAGGAACAGTGGCTTCATTACCACATGCAGAACAAGTTACAGTGTACATCTGACGGTCTTGGCTACCATAACCGCCTCTGGAACCGCCTCTGTTCTGTGCTTTTTTGGCTGCACGACACTCTGGGCATCTGCCAGGTTCATTAGTGAAACCTTTTTCTGCATAGAACTCTTGTTCAGAAGCAGTAAAAGCAAACTCCACTCCACAATCTCTACAAGTTAGTGTTTTGTCATTAAACATAGAAAAAACCTCCGAATTTTTTTTTACCCGTTCCTACGGCACTTCCTAAAACTTCCTGGATCGGGAAATCTGAAGGTTTTCGAACATTGACCAGTATAACGAGCTAGTTAAGTATAGCTAATACTAAGAAAAAATGCAAGCTTTATATTCTATGGTCTCACTAAGTGAAAGGCTATGTCTATTTCGTGATAACATTTCTAATAACACATAATAATTTTCAGGTACATTTTACCAGAATATATTTATTAATTCGAGGGTAATCTATTAAGGATAAAGCTCAAAAGGGAACCGCCAATCACGGTTCCCCCTGTTTTAAATCAGTTGCTTATAAAGTATGGGTTACTAACGCATACCAAAGCTTTCAAAAGTCTTCTTCACCATGTATCCACCAACGGAACCATTTTGCCTAGCCGATGTTTCAGGTCCTAAATTTACACCCATCGAACTAGCAGCTTGATTCTTGTCTACTGGAAGTTTATATTTTGCCATTTTTAATTCCCTCCTTTCTTTTGGAATGTAAACTTATTATTTCCATATACTACTTTTATACTCTGGGATTTTATGTAATAAAATGCGAAATAACTATTTTTTTTCATTTCCTAGAAAAGAAAGGGTTATAAACGTTTTAATAGTTTAAAATATAGCCCTTTGGGCAAAGGATATAGTAGGTGTGCGTTATTATCTAAAATTTGTTGGAGGTTTGTATGCTTACCGACTCTCAAATTATCGGTATCCATAACCAAGATCCCTTGGCACTGTTTATTCAGTTCTCAGTTGGCGAACGCTACTATATTTATGAACGAGATTGCGTAACGAGATTCGAATCCGTTAAAGAAGAGCTTTATGAAAAGAAACGTTATGGTCGTGTTGATCTTGACCTTAAGGATGAACAAGTCTTGCTCGGAAAGATTATGTTTAATCCCAAAATAAAAAAGGTAATGAAAGATTACCCCTTTTAATATATATTGGCTCCGAACATGGACATAAGAAAAGGCTGCCCCAAATTAAGTGGGCAGCCTTTTAGATTTGTTGAGACTTACAGTCAATTATGCAACTTTAATTATTTGTTTTACCTTATCGAAAACTTGAACAGATAACTGTTTATTGCCTGACATGATCAATCTGCCGTTACATACTACTGCCGGTGATCTTAATGCAAAGATAGTTTTTAATCCCTGCCCTATTGATACCCTATATCTGAATACATCCTTAATCAACCGGGGAAATAGATACCCTTGATTTCTGGGATCAACGACATCCACATCGATGGAATCGCCATACTCCTCTTTTAATCTCTGGTAAAACTCTCCGGTAGTACGGATGATTGCGGTGGTCTCCGGGAAGAGGTCTACTTTAGCAAATTCCCTCACAAATTCTCCGTCAAAGGGCACACAGCAAGAAGCGACTAATTCATCTTGTTCGCGGATGATGATTACCCTATCTTTGATATTATCCACCTACTTAGCTCCAACCCCTGTGTTTGGAGGACCTGATACTTCTTTCAATGTCTTATTGGCAAATACAGCCAGGATAATAGCCAGGATGAATAAGAGAACTGCTATTACGGCTAATACCCAGTTAGCTGCCAGGAAGTTCTTGTAGCTTAATATCACTAACGAACACAATGTTACAGCGAACATAAAGTACATTGGATATTTGACGAATCTATTATCCTTGCCAAGCTTGGCCAGCCATACAGATACTGCCAGGAGGGCAAGTGCAGCCAGTAATTGGTTAGCGGAACCGAATATAGGCCAGATTGCAGACCAGCTTGTCAATGCCAACCAACCTGAAATTACGACAGTAACGATAGTAGCAACATATGGATTAGCAGCGATACTTTTGCTTTCACCTTCAGTTGCGGATACTTTCTCAAAAAATTCCTGGAAGACATAACGTCCCAGACGGGTAGCAGTATCGAGAGTGGTCAAAGCGAATGCTGAAACAACTAAAGAAGCAAATGTGACACCCAGAGTCAAGGGAACTCCTATCGATCCTAAGAAAGCTCCCACACCTCTTGAGAATACCGCTACCGCTCCGCCATTAGCTAGTTCCCCGGCATAGTCAGCTACCATAATAGCTGTAATTAATGCCACTACTGCTAAAGTTGACTCGATTAACATACCACCATAACCGATAAACTTGGCATCAGTTTCTTTATACATTTGCTTGGCTGTTGTACCGGATGCAACCAGAGAGTGGAAACCCGAGATGGCTCCACAGGCGATAGTAACGAATAGTATCGGGAACAACCAACCTAAGTTTGTGGTAAAGACAAAGGCCGGGGCATTGATTGTAGGGTTATAGAAGAATACCCCGATAACTGCCAGGCCTATCAAGGCATATAGAAGGAAAGAGTTCAAGTAGTCCCTGGGCTGTAATAGAATCCAAACGGGAGTTACTGATGCAATTACAATATAAACTAATAAAAGTGCAATCCAAGTAGTTTTGGCTAATACTAACGGGAATAAAATCCCTAACCAGATAGCTACAACTAATAGTGCAACACCGGCAATAGTACTGATAGCAAGCGGAAAGTTCCTGCGAAATACCAGGAAACCATAAAGAAGTGCAACCCCCATAAATAGTATAGAAGCAGTACCTGCTTGCGGTACAGCAACGAAAGTATTGGCAACTACGTTAATAAATGCAGCTATAACTAGAACCAGAGTTAACCAAGCAAAAATACCAAATAACTTTTTACCTGTATCTCCTATAGTGCTTTCGATAACCACTGCGATGGATTTCCCTTTATGCCGAACCGAAGCAACTAAGGCTGAGAAGTCATGAACTGCCCCAAAGAAAATTCCTCCTAGTACGATCCATAAGAAGGCAGGAATCCATCCAAACACCGCAGCACTGACCGGCCCAATAATTGGAGCAGCACCGGCAATAGAAGCAAAGTGATGTCCTAACAGTACCGGAGCCTTGGCAGGAACATAGTCCACACCATCACTCATGGTATGAGCAGGAGTAGGATTGGAATCATCTAATTCAAACTTTTTAGCTAAGTAAGTACCATAGAATTTATATGCTAATAAAAAAGCTATAATTGCGCCTACCAATAACACCAAAGCACTCATGAGCTAACCTCCTCTAACTTTTTAATTCTTTTATACCTTTTCTCATCAATTTTTCTTATCTATTATCCTAATTGGCAGCTAGAAACCCACCCTCCTTTCTTTCTCTAAATGCTTTTTTTATCTTCTATCTTAAATGGCAGATAGAAATTCTCTACCTCCTTTCCTTTTCTATTACTTATCACTCGATTGGAGTGGAGACTGACAGCAAGAAGTCGGACATCTGCCCATCCTTTAAACGAAAATGCATAGGTCTTTCTATGCTTAAATCCTGAAATCTTTTTCTCTAGGTCTTGAGGAATATCATCAACAACCATAATTCCCGTGATGATACTAGACATATGTTCTGTATGAGGTTTAACTAAATAATCCACAGCTGATACTAAGAATTGTTGAAAATCCTCTACATTTTTATCATCCAGAGATTCATAGCATTTAACAAAACAGTATTCATATATTTCCGCACGCCATACCTTGACCTTTTTAGAAGCAAAATAACTTTCGTTATGGATTTCAGATTTTGCATACAGCTGCATCTGTTGATCTAGGATTGTTATATCTCTTTCAGTATCAAAGTTTCTCTGTAACCTGGTATTAATTAAGTCAGTATATTCAGCAAAATTCATAGAGTAAAAATGCCCCCTTAAATTTTTATGACCTGTTATTTAATTATGTAAGCAATTACTTCTTTAGAATAAAGATAGTAAACCCTACTTTTCACATGCCCTAATTTCTCCTATAATTGGTTAATTATTCAATAATGACTATATTATAACTTATATTATCTGAAAATAAAATGTATTCTGTTAATAAAAATCGGAAAACCAAATTAATCTGAAATCCAAATTGACACCAATTAATTCCCCTGAAAAATTATAATTAGTACTTACACTATTAAGTATTAATCCCATAATATGGTATTAGATTTTTAACTATAAATAATAAGGAAGTGGATTAGATGTACGTCAAAGTTAAAAGAGGCCAGACCTTATATAAAATTGCTACACATCATCATACAACGATTAATAAATTGTTAGTATTAAATCCTGTGCTTAGAACTCGTCCAGATCTTATCTATGCCGGAGAATTTATCAGAGTCCATTAACAAGATGTGAAAATTTTCAACTAAGAGCTCAGGCTCTTTTTCTTTTGGAGATTATGTATAAAATAGCCGACAAGGTGAGAATGAACTCACCCAGTCGGCCATCATTTATCTATTTGATATCTCATTTACTTCATCTTCAGTAAACCATTTTAGTTTCAGCTTTTCTTTTCAACTTCATAAGGCCAATTATTTATTCCACCTAAATTGAACACGTTTTCATATCCTAGCTTAACCAAGATATCGGCTGCAACAGCACTTCTGTTCCCACTCCTACAATATACAAAAATAGGCTTCTTTTTATCCTGGATAGTTGCCTCCACTTCTGCCTCTATGGTATTTACAGGAATCAGAATAGAATCTTTGATGTGACCTGCTTCATATTCTTCCATTGTTCTTACATCCAAAAATACCAAGCCCTCTCCACTATCCAATCTCTGTTTAGCCTCACTAGGAGTAATGCTAGCAACTTTAACTTCTATGATTGGTGCATTATTACTACATCCGGATATTATGACTCCAATAACTAAAATGCCTGTAAATATAAGTTTATTCAGCACCTTTAATTTCTTAATCATTATGAATTACTCCTTATACTCTTTTTCTAAGTCTTTTATAATTGAGAACAAAATGTTAAGATTAACACAATACCCTCACGGGGTATTGTGTTAATCTACTATACTTTATGTACTTATGCAACAACTTTTATTTACCAATTTATATTTAAAGAAGTATATTATCAACTCTTCGTATCATGCTATATTTATCATCTATACCATAGGGAGGTATTTATGGATTGTACAAAATGTACGTCAAAGGGGTGTCGCCACTCTTCTCCATGCTTAGATCGGAGTAGCGAATATATAGACAATTATTTTTTAAAAGAAAATCGTCTATACACAAAGTCAGCTTCTATGCTGATTGACAACGGAAGAGCAGGAACGCTTACTCGGTTAGAGGAGATCGTAGAATACTCCAAAATTCGAGGCTATAAAAATCTGGGGGTTGCTTATTGTTACGGGATGGAAAAGGAAGCCTTGTTACTACGTAAATATCTCGCAGAACATAAATTCAAACTCAACATGGTTTCATGTACCGTCGATGGTATAAGAGAAACTCAACTTGATAATAGTAAAACGAAACCAACTGTATCCTGCAATCCTCTTGGACAAGCTCATATGCTTAATTCCTCAAGAGTTGAGCTGACGATTTTAATGGGCTTATGTCTTGGTCACGACATTCTCCTTCAGAAGAATCTAACCATGGATTTTACAACTCTAGTAGTGAAAGATAGAATATTAAATCATAATCCTCTTCTTGGCCTACCCGGAATACAATCACCAGAAGATAAATTTCTTGAAAACTTGCCAGGAAATTTTAATTTGATTAAGATTGGTGACTTTATATCTAAACTTGAAGTTCAAAAAAGCCCAAAAGACTTATATCTTCTCGACATAAGAAATGCTGACGCCTTTAACAAAGATTCCATACCCGGTTCAATAAACTGCTCATTATCAGCTTTAACTACACGCTATAAACAAATAATTCCCGATAAAAAGAAAGAAATTATAGTTTACTGCAATGGAGGAATCCAATCAGTATATGCTGTGATGTATCTATCTTTAAAAGGATATAATAAGGTCTTCAGCTTAGCTGGAGGGTTTTCTAAGTTTTTGCTTTCTCGTCAATAAGACTAACGTTTTGTTCTTTCTGATCTAAACCCATAAAATGGCTATAAAGAGTTTTCATAAACATTGCATAAAGAAGTATCAAAAACCCAAGAAGACTAAATGCGACGGTAATAGATAGTCCATCAACAAGTAATCCGAACAGGGTAGGCCCGAGTAGAAATGCAACGCCCCAGCCAAGACCTACAAAGGACATTATAAATCCCCTGTTGGATTCAGCACTGTTACTCACTACCATGACTTGATACGAAACTGCAATAATCCCAGCGAAAAATCCAACCGTCGAGGTTAAAATAAATACATTTATAGAACCTGTTACTACTGCAACCAATAAAAACCCTGTTCCAACTCCCGCGAAACTTAATTGCAGCAGGAAGGGAAAACGCATTTTCTCATGCATCTTGGCAAAAAAGCGCCCAGCTAATATGGAGCCAACTGAATATGAAGCGAGTATTATAGATATTATACCTTCTGTATTCCCCAGCTTTTTCAACCAAATTGGAAAAAACGATTGGGTTAGGGCAACTAATAAACCAGCGCTGAAAGCAGTAATGAATGCAAATTGAAGCGGTGGTATTTTTGCCAAGTCATTAAATGATAAACCAATATTTTTTATTTTGGCGCGTTCTCCACTAGCCAGCGGAATACTTTTCATAAACCCAACTATTATCAGTCCAAGAATACCGATCACTGCTATGAGACGGAAAGTACCTAGATATCCAATATTAACAATAGCCCAGCCGGCAAACAGAATACCAAAAATTTTCCCCCCTTCATTAAAACTATGGAATTTCCCTAATATCGAAGAAGATTCTGCACTCGATATTCGACTCGCATATGATTGTGATGTGGGCCAAAAGATAGCACGAGTAGTTCCGTTGATAATTTGAAAGAAGGCCAGAGTTAAGAAACCCAAACTGAATGTAAATATAACGCTAGAAAATATAGTGAGACAGTAGGTAAAGGCCAACATCCTCTTTTCTCCAAAACGATCTGACAATACCCCGGTAAACATCCTGAGAAATACCTGCAATAAGCCTGGAATCGATAGAAGTAAACCAATCTGAGTAGCTGAATAGCCTGCGTACAATCCATATAAAGGTATAATAATTGCAATAAGCGAGAAAATCGTATTAAACAAAAATCCTACAGTATATATTGGAATTACGGTAATTAGTATTTGCTTTTTCATTTATCCGCTCTCCTTAATATCAGGAAACTAATAACTCTATTTATCCTATATTTACTATGAATTGAAAAATTCCTTCCTAGATACAAAAAATCCGTGAAGAAAACAGGATTGTTCCTGATTAACTCACGGATTTTCGCAATGTTCCAATATACTATCACCTTCCAAAAGGCGAAAGAAGATTAAATAGTCTACACTTCTAAGTTATTCTAAGATTAAGCTTATTTCTATATTTTCTTCTCATTCTTAGCAAAAACGTGTATTAAGTTTTCTTGTAAATGGTGAGATTTCTCCCTCTTTGATTGATTAACGCTTCTGTATCTGACGTAATTTCCTACTATGATGACTCCTGTTGCAAGCATGAACGGAAAGCTCTTTGCTAAAATATACGAATTCGCAAATAATGCAACGGATGTATCATTGAGGATCATCTTACCAGCTGTAAAGCATAGAAGTCCTGCCCCTACAGAAATAAGCCAAGGGAATTTCCTCATGAGGGATGACAATAACGTGCTCCCGAAGATGACTATTGGGATACTAATAGCCAGGCCAAGCATCAACAGCTGCATATTGCCTCCCGCCGCTCCGGCTACTGCCAATACATTATCTAAACTCATGAGCAAATCAGCAATGATGATGGTCTTAATTGCATCTTTAAGACTATAAGGAGCGCAGTTTTCTCCTTCAGACGAAGCCTCCTCTCCTTTCAATAATTTAAAAGCAATGATAAGCAACAAAATTCCGCCTAAAGCTTGAATATATGCCAGAGATAGGAGAAGCGCCGCGATTGCAGTTAATCCCATCCGCAGAACCACCGCACCAAAAGTTCCCCAGAAGATACCCTTTCTTCTGTCCTTCTCTTTCAGGTGGAGTGTAGCAAGCGCGATAACTACAGCATTATCACCACTAAGTATCAGATTAATCAGGAAGATTTCAAAGAGAGAACTCCAAAAAGCTATTGATGTTATGTCCACTTATATCCCTCCTCCTTCAGATTATTCACTCGGAGGGATGTAGTGCTTATCTACTTGAATAGTTATTATTGGAAAAAGGTATAAATATTTACCATATTTTGGACAATAATAAATAACTAGCCATATACTAATACACAATCTTATCTTATATTACCTGGAGGTGAGACCGAATTTAAAGATGAATACTCATATCCATCATATTCACCGTTTTCAAAATGCCACTTCTTTTAACGCTGGTCATATCCATCACATGGTAGGTGAAACAAGCTATGAGATACCGGTAGGTATGTCTCATGTGCATTCTTACCATGGGGTTACCAGTTTGGATAATGCCCACGTTCATCATTTTGCTGGTACAACAAGCCCTTCTATTCCATTGCCTGGAGGCGGTCATACCCATAGATATTACGGACCAACCACATTCGATCATGGGCATAGGCATATCTATGATGCATTAACCGGCAACGAGCAATCAACACGTCTTTTTGCCTAAAGAAATAATGCAAGACAAAGAAGAGGTAGAAAAACCTCTCCTTTGTTGTTTGAAGATTAATTCTATAAGCAATCCTATTCTTTTTAAGGACTTTATCTAGGATAAATTACTGATTATAGGCAAAAAATAAGTCAGGTTTCATTTATCCGTAGAGAAAGGAATTAATATTTATGGAAATATCCAAACAGAAAAATTTTAATGAACCTCCCCTATCATATTGGATGGACTCTACACCGCAGCCTGAGTATCCTATTTTACTTGAGGACATTGAAGTTGATATCGCAATAATTGGAGGAGGATTTGTCGGTATCTCTACCGCTTATCTGCTTAATCAACAGGGGCTGAAGGTAGCAATATTAGAAGCAGATCATATTCTTCAAGGAACAACAGGTCATACTACAGCAAAAATTACTTCTCAGCACGGCTTAATTTACAGTAAAATCAAAAGTCAAATGAGTGAAGAGTTCGCCAGACAATATGCCGATGCCAACGAATCAGCTATCCGGATGATCGAAAAAATAGCGCAAGAAAATAATATTGAATGTGATTATGTCCCGCAGTCTGCTTATGACTATACACTTGATGACAATTATGTAGATAAGATCAGTCAAGAAGTGAAGGTAGCGTCATCACTTGGGATAAAGGCCACCTACCTGGAAGAAATACCTCTGCCTTTTCCCATTAAAGCTGCTGTACGTTTTGATAATCAAGCTCAATTTCACCCTAGAAAGTTTCTGCTTCCCCTGGCAGAGAAAATCACCAGTAACGGTGGCAAAATATTTGAACAAAGCAGAATTGTTGATATCGAAGAAGATAGCAAATATCTTTTAATTACAAAACACGGAAAGAAAGTGACTGCTGAAAAAGTTATTATTGCTTCACATTATCCGTGCTACAATAAACCCGCTTTATATTTTGCCCGAATATATCCCGAGAGATCTTATGTCGTTGCAATAAAGGCCAAGGAAACGTATCCGGGTGGTATGTATATAACTGCTGAAGAACCCGGGCGTTCACTTCGAAGCCAAGTTTCTAATCATGGTGAGTTGATACTGGTTGGGGGTGAACATCATAAAACCGGACAAGGCGAAGATACGGTTAAACATTACGAAGCGCTGATAGACTATGCGAATGACACCTTTACCGTAGAAGATATCGTTTACAGATGGTCAACTCAAGACTGCATGACTTTAGATGATCTTCCTTATGTCGGTCATTTCACATCACAAACTCCTAATATGTATATTGCAACCGGCTTTGGAAAATGGGGAATGACGAGCAGCATCGTTTCAGCGATGTTATTAAAGGATTTGATCGTAAAAGGAGAAAATCCATGGCAAGATGTCTATAACCCTTCTCGCAAAACAGTTTTAGCTTCTACAAAGAATTTTGTTGTAGAAAACCTTAATGTTGCCCAAAACCTGATAGAAGGAAAAACCCAACCCCCGAAGCATAACATTGATGTTAATACAACCTGTACACATATGGGCTGTGAATTAAACTGGAATTCTGCCGAAAAGACATGGGATTGTCCGTGCCACGGTTCAAGGTTCACTTATGAGGGGGATATTGTTGAAGGTCCAGCTGTTAATCCCTTAAGTGCAGACAATGATGTAAATACGATACAGAAACTTATTTCGGAAGATTTTTAATAAGTTGGAAAAAGATATAGTTCCTCCATCATACTAGTATTCCGCAGGTAATTTTTCTAATTCAGCCAGACTCCAGATTCAAATTAAGGCCACTCGATAAATTATTTTATTTTGAACTCATAATCAGAGAGAAAGCTTCTGCTCTCGTAGCTGAACTGGTTTGAAAAATTCCCCGAACAGCTGAAGTTACCGTTTTGGAGCCCGGTTTCTTTATCCCTCTGATAGTCATACACATATGCTCAGCTTCAATCACAACCAGCACGCCCCTGGCCTCCAGAATCTGCTGCACTGTATCTGCAATTTGCCCTGTCAGGCGTTCCTGGAGTTGAGGTCTTTTGGCAAATGCTTCAGCTACTCTTGCCAGTTTTGATAAACCGGTCACCTTTTCATGACGGGGAATATAAGCTATATGGGCCTGCCCCACAAACGGAAGCAGATGGTGTTCGCACATAGAATAAATCGGGATATCTTTCACAATTATCATTTCTTCATGGTTCTCAGAAAACTGAACCGTAAGATGCCGACTTGGGTCTTCATGGAGACCTACAAAAGCTTCTTGATAAAATCTGGCGACTCTTCTTGGTGTATCCTTTAAGCCTTCCCTGTCGGGATTCTCCCCCACTGCTTCCAGAATATCCCTTACGGCACTTTCTATCTTGCCTAAATTAATACTGCTTGTCAACATAATCACCTCAAAATTCCTTCTCCTGATTTAAACGGTTTATTTAGCTGATGTTTTAACAGACTTTGGTTGGATACTTAAATCAACTCCTAAGACTTCCAATAACTTACCTGCTTTGTGAATGGTTTCAGCATACTCATCTTCAGGGACGGAATCAGCTACAATCCCTCCCCCAGCGTGAACATGAGCGACGCCGTCTTTGAGAAGAATGGTTCTGATCACTATATTCAAATCCCAGGCACCGTCAAAGCCGATATAACCAATACTCCCGGTGTATATCCCCCGCTTATAGGGTTCTAACTCATCAATTATTTCCATAGCTCTTATCTTGGGAGCACCAGTGATTGAACCACCCGGAAAGATCGCCTTGAGAATTCGACTTGGTTTTAGACCTGCTTTCATCCTCCCAACTATGGTGGCGACAAGGTGCCAAACAGCAGGATATTTTTCCAGGATAATCAGTTCTTTGGTTTTTACTGATCCATAAGTGCAAATCCTCCCCAGGTCATTGCGCTCCAGATCCACGATCATAGTCAGTTCCGCTTTATCTTTTTCACTATTCAGAAGTTCAGAGGCCAGTTTTTCATCCTCGGCTTGGGTCTTACCCCTTGGCCGCGTCCCCTTAATCGGTCTGGTTTCTATGTATCCCTGGGGCGATATCCGGATAAACCGTTCCGGCGAGGTTGAGAGGATCTGATATTCAGAATAAGGCAAAAAAGCAGAAAACGGCGCAGAGTTTTCCTGGCGCAATCTGTAATAAAGCTCCCAGGGATCTCCCAAGTAGGGTAAACTGAAGGCTTGACTGAGGTTAGCCTGATATATATCTCCGTCGTATATATAATTTATTACTCGCTCGAGATCCTTCAGATACTGTTGTTTGGGTACGCTTTTACCAACCAGTTCAAAAGAAATCCTGTCTGGATCGTGCTCGTCTAGAAGAGGATTCTTATCGCTCCAGCATGCCTCCAAATAATCACGAATAATCTCTTCAAGGTTATCCAATCTCACCCTGGCAAGTCCTGAATCACATTCCCCGCCCTCTTTCATTCCGCAGGCAGTAAGATAGTATTGTTTAGTTTCATGCTCATAAACCAAAATTCCGTCATACCAGGCTAAGGTCCACAGGGGTATCCCCAACTCCTCTTTTGATGTTTGAGGCAGATCTTCTATTTCATTTTTCAAATCATAGCTGAAGAACCCAACCGCCCCTCCGGAGAAAGGAAACGGAGTCGATAAGGGTACCTGGTACTGAGAAAGAAAATCATCCAATATCGAGAGAGCATTTTGATCGTCTGAATACTCAATTTGAGTATTGTCGTCACCACCTTTGTCTATTTTCATATACCCTTGATAGGCACTAACCATGAGGAACGGAAAAGCTCCTAGATAAGAATGCTGTCCCAACTCAACATACTGATTACCACTATCAAGGAAAAACGGTTTATTTGCCTTTCGAAAAGCCTGCACCAGATGATGGGGTGGTAACGAGATAGCAAGTGGTCGAACTTGCCATACACTTGATCTATTTTGTTTTTCCTTCCAACTGCGAGCAGATTTCACAGCATTTTCCAATAGTTTTAAGCCGCTTTCTGTCAGGATGGCCTCAGGATGAAACTGCACTCCCTCTAACGGAAGAGTGGTATGACGTATCCCCATAATTTCTCCGTCGGCGGTCTGGGCGGTAACCGCCAGTTCTGACGGAAGACTGGCTCTTTCTAACGCTAATGAATGATAACGTGTAACCTTTAACGGGTTGGCTAAATCCTGAAAAACCCCCTCTCCATCATGAGTGATTAATGAAAGTTTCCCGTGGACAGGGGTTTTGGCACGGATAACATTTGCCCCAAAAACCTGGCCAACAGCCTGATGCCCCAGACAGATTCCAAGAATCGGCACCTTTCCTTTGAAATAATCAATAACTTCTAAAGAAAAAGCCGCTTCATTTGGTGAACATGGACCCGGAGAAATCACAATCAGATCAGGGCCTAAGGCACTTATATCAGAAATAGTTCCTTCACCTGGACGAAAGACTGTAACTTCTTCCCCCAGTTCTCCAAAATATTGATAAAGATTATATGTGAATGAATCAAAGTTATCGAGCATGAAAATCATATTGTTCACCTACATCCTTTTGATCTCATTTTTCCCCTCCATAATACTCCTTCCTCTAAAGGGGCGATATCCATCAAGGAAAAATAAATCTTGGTATTCAAGGCCCCCTGAATCCCATTGTCATCCAGCCATTTTAAGTCCTGGAATCCTTTTAACCGAAGTCATATTATCCCACTAACTTGTACCAATGTTTGTTATAATTAAAATAAAACTCCATGGGGGCAAAAAGTAGATGAAAAGACCAATTATTGTTAAATTCGGCGGAAGCTTGCTTCAGCAGGATAACGGAGATATCCTCCGCTCCTTAGGTTCCATCCTGACTCAGGCAGCTTCTCCTTTACTGGTCATTCCGGGAGGAGGTCCTTTCGCTGACACAGTCCGTCACTACGGCAAACAATTGGATCTTAGTGAAGAAACCTGTCATTTTATGGCCCTCACGGCTATGGATCAATATGCATTTCTGCTTAAAGAATTCATGCCGGGGAGTGAGATTATAGATCTGGGTAATCCATTCAATCCAGCAGATACACTTAATATCCCAACCACTTCTGCTAATGCAAAAATTCTATTATGTTCCAGGTTCCTCAGACAATTGCCATCCGATGATCTCCTCCGCTCCTGGGATGTTACCTCTGATTCTATTGCGGCTTATCTAACCCGGAAGATTAATGGTGCAATGCTTGTAATCCTGAAAAGTAAAGATATCAATCCTAAACTCCAGGAACCCGATGTCGATCCATTTTTCTGTCGGTTACTCCCCCTGAGAATACCTGTATGGTTTCTAAATGGCATGCATCCGCAAAGACTTGCCGAACTTTTACAAATCGGCAGTACTCAGGGAGTTTATCTAGCTCCTGGCCATACCAACGCTCAATTCTCTGTTTAGTTCCTCAGTATACTGCCTGGCAATTAAATCCCGGTCTGTTGCCTGTTTCATAGCCTCCAGGAGAGTGATGGGCGGGGCTTCTTCTTTATAGACATCATATTCTTTAACCTGTTA
>Ga0209643_1001546_pt1 | contig 20647 bp, 15 predicted proteins | sample AutmiccBRH37_all_FD_187383 | JGI IMG/M metagenome (GOLD analysis project Ga0209643, IMG submission 187383) | Deep subsurface microbial communities from Mt. Terri, Switzerland - Autotrophic microbial communities BRH/37_all (SPAdes) (version 2) | ecosystem: Environmental > Aquatic > Deep... | reverse complement strand
TTGCTCCCAAAAAGTGTTCCAAGAAACAGAATGAACACTGTCAAATCCACTCGACCGAATGGTATAAACTTCAGGACAAAATAAATGGATTTAAGAATCAGTTATCCTCCCTGCCGGATTATAACACTTTCAACAATGAATTCCTTCGCAAAAAATTTCAACTTGAACAAATGGGTTATATTGAAGATGGTGTGATTAATCCTCGCGGAGAATTTGCGCGCCATGTATATGTTCAAGAGATATTGGTCACGGAATTAGTATATTCCGATATTATTAATCAATTGGATGATGATCAATTGGCGGCACTCATATCTTGTATCGATTATGAGAATAAGCGTAATGACTATTATCATAAAGCAGACTTAATTGATTTTAAACCTGTAAAAGTGATCCTTAATTATGTCCAAAGTATTTGCGGTGCTGAAGCAGTGCGTTTTGATCATCGGGTTGCTGTTATCACATATTTTTGGAGTAAAGGTTCCCCTCTCAGTGATATTCAACAGTTATGTAATTTAGATGAAGGTGATATTATTGCCGTCTTCCGTAGAGCGATCGATCTCTTGCGCCAGATGCGTGAAGCTACCACCGACCCCCTTCTCCGAGAACGTTTTAGTATCACCATGAAGAAGCTTGATCGAGATGAAGCTTCGATATTGGAGCTATGATTATCGGTCATATGACTAAAGGGAGCGTAGCGAAACTAATATTTCGCTACGCTCCCTTATTTATATCTCTGATTCATTAGATCTTAGTTTGAAATAACCAGAAAATCATTGTTTCCCCTTAGCATACGATTCGGCAAGGATTTGGACTGTGTGCAACACATCTTTATTCATACCGGCATTAATTACTCCGCTGGCGAGCTGTAACCGGCAGGCTGGGCAAGCCGTGGCTACGGTGTTAGTTGAAGTAGTAGCAATATCTGCAATCTTCTTATCAGAAATCTTTCCTGACAGTTCAGGGTGAACCAGAGAGAATGATCCTGCCATCCCGCAGCAACGTCCAGGTTCTTTCATTTCAATGAATTGTACACCGGGAATAGCCTTAAGAATTTCTCTCGGTTCTTTATTAATATTCTGTCCTCTATTTAGATGACAAGGATCATGGTAGGTTACTGTTCTCTTAACTTCACCTAATCCATCTCTCTTGAAAGGCACAACATTTACTAAGAATTCATTGATATCATAGGTCTTAGCGGCCCATTTATCAGCTAGCTCCTTGTAGTATGCGTCCCCCTCCATTAATTCGGAAAAAGAATGCTTCCAGGCACTACCACATGACGAGCAAGCTATAAGCAAAGCATCTGCTCCTGATTCCTCAAAAGCTCTAAGATTTCGTTTAGCTTGTTCTTTTGCACTGTCAACATCACCATTGACTGATGCTGGAATACCACAACAGGCTTGATCAGCAGGAATTGCTATTTCAATATCGTTTTCAGTAAGAACATCGACTACAGACTTACCCATATCCGGATAGAAATAATTAATCATACAACCGGAGAAAAAGGCTACCTTCATTTTAGGATTGGGAACTTTGACCTCAGAAGGAAATTGCGAGCGGAATGGCTTAGATGCTAGGTTAGGAAAGACTTTTTCCTTGCCAATACCCAGATCGATACGCATTCTAGCCCCATAGTCTTGACCTTTTACTCTTTTCATAGCTAGACCCTGGAATTTACTACCTGTCTTCATTCCTAAATCAAATAACCTTTGAAGCTTAAGTGCTTTGAAGGCTATCTTCTTAATCGGATGCAGACCTTTCTTCCTTACACCCTCAGCCCTAGCGGCCAGGATGACTTTATCAAAACGGATACCATTGGGACAGATTTGGTTACAGGCCATGCAGGTGGTGCAAAGAGATAATTTATCTGCCAGGCGATCTGTCATCTCAATTTCGCCGTTCAAGAGGGTTTCGACAAGAACAATTTTACCTCGGGCAACTGCTACTTCATGCCGCATCTCTTTATAGATTGGACAAACAGCTTGACAGTTTCCGCACTTGAGACATTTAAGCAATTCATCTTTGACTGAGTCTAGTGATGTATATACGCTCATAGTATTACTCCCCCCTATCGACTACTTTTCCTGGATTGAGCATATAGTTAGGGTCGAGTGCTTCTTTAATTCTTCTTAAAGTATCAACCCCTGCTTCACCGAATTCCAAGGGTAGATATTTAATTTTGCCTATGCCTATACCGTGTTCTCCTGATATAGTCCCACCCAAACCAAGAGCAGCTTCAAATATTTCTGCGACTGCATGTTCCATTCTCTCAATTTCGTCTTTATCGGTCGGGTCAATAACAATAGTAGGATGCAGATTACCATCACCGGCATGTCCATAAGTAGCTATAAACAGTTGATATTTATCAGCGATACGACGTATGGCTTTAATAATCTCTGGAATTTTGCTACGAGGTACGGTGGCATCTTCTAAAACAGTAGAAGGTTTAACCTGGCCTAAAGATGGGAGAGCATTACGACGAGCAAACCATATTAAATCTCTTTCCTCGTCTGTTTCAGCAACTTTGATATCGATTGCTCCGCATTCCTGACAGATTTTTTCTACAAGCGGGGCTTCACGGGCTACTGATTCTTTATAGCCATCCACTTCAATCAAGAGTACGGCTTCAGCGTGGATGGGTAAACCAGCTTTAGTAAAGTTCTCAACAGTGTTAATCGTAACCTTATCCATAATTTCCAAAGTAGCGGGAATAATTTTATTTCTAACTATTGAAGATATTGCATTCCCTGCCTTATCGAGATCATCAAATACAGCCAAAAGACTTTTTCTAGCCTCAGGAGCGGGAATCAGTTTAACTAACAGTCTGGTAATTATTCCGAGTGTACCTTCTGCACCTGTGAACAAGGCAGTAAGATCATATCCCGTTACGTTCTTGACAGTTTTTCCTCCCCATTTGATAACATCCCCATTAGCCAGAACGAGCTCCATTCCCATAATATAATGTTTAGTCACACCATATTTTAATCCACGCAATCCACCGGAACATTCGGAAACTGATCCACCCATGGTAGCTGTGGCAACTGTTCCTGGATCAGGTGGATAGATGAGACCATGTTTCATCGCTTCATTGTTCAAGTCTTGGATTATTACTCCCGGTTCTACCCAGGCACATAGGTTATCAAGGTCTACCTCGAGAATCTTATTCATGTGAACCATAGAAACAACAATTCCCTTCTCTAAGGGGATAGTTCCGCCACTTAAGTTAGTACCTGAACCCCTAGGATAGATAGGGATTTCATATTTCTTAGCGACTTCTACAATCTTTACTACGTGTTCCGTATTTAGCGGTGTTACCACAACATCTGGCTTAACCCTTGGCATCGCGGCTGTAGCATCAAATGAATAAGTAACCAAATCTTCAAGTTCACTGATTACATTTTCCTTACCCACTACTGTTACTAACTCATTAATCACTTCTTTAGAAAACATTAGCTTATATCCTCCCCAATATTATTTTAATTGATTTATTGGTCTGACCATCCTATGATAGGTCATAAGATGACTTACTCCATTATAATAATAATCTGATTATTTGTAAATTATAATTATTAGAAATTATTACAAAATTTCTCTAACTTTAATCCCCTGCCCCCTCATCTTGTTTAGATATAGCAGCCTTTAAGTTGTTTCGATCAGGTCTGTAAGCTCTTTATAACGCTGTAGTTGTTGCTCAACCTTAGTAAGGTGTTCATACATCAAACGACGTGCTTCTCCATTCTCGCCATTGGCTACAGCTACGTACATTGCTTTATGTTCTTCGAAAAGCTGTTGGGTTGTGCCTTCTTGCGAAGACATCATCCAAAGGGTTCTCGTTACCTTCAAAGTTTGTCCGAAGATTTCTTGAACAGTATTCATCAATCTATCCAATAACGGATTTTTGCTCGCTGTAGCAAGGGCTAAGTGAAATTCCAAATCTAAATGTTCGCTATTTTTAGCCTCAGGCAAATCTTTCTCCATCTGTTCTACCAAAACGCGAAGGCTTTCTATATCCTGTTCAGTCCTTCTTTCAGCAGCTAAGTCAACTGCAACTATTTCTAAAGCCTTACGTACCTCCAAGATATTTTGGACATTATTCTTTTCCATCAAAAGAATAAATGTGAGAGGCTCGATGACAGCATTGGAAAGTGAATGTTTGACAAAAATCCCTTCCCCTTGGCGTATTTCTAAGATACCTGTTAGACTTAGAGCCGATAAAGATTCTCGAATCGAGGTACGGCTCACCTGAAAAAGATCAGCTAACTCCATTTCTGTAGGAAGTTTATCCCCTGGATTCAACTGTCCATCTATCATAAATTGTTTTATTTGTTCTAGGATAATTTCAGTAGTCCGTTTATTCTTAATAGGTTTAATGTCCATGTTTATGGTCATATTTTCACTTCCCTTTTGAATTAATGAATTAGCAGTCTTATTCTAACTTGTATGATGTATTATCATTATATCTTATTTATCGTTATTTGTTTAGAGGAATTATGTTACTGCGCGGCACGATAAAAGAAAAAAGGGAGCTTTCCTTAGCTCCCACACCCTTTGACTGCTTCTTCCGTACAACTTTAAGCAGTCTGATTTACTTTTTTGAACTTATACCGCAATTTTCTAAATAAATTGAAGATTGATGCCCAGCATTAACCATGTCTTAAGATTCTCCAGGCATATTGCCATATACCATTCCTAAATATAATAGAAAAAACAATAGTTTATTTACCTGTAGAGTCTATGCAAGGCCTACCTCCTTTCAATCTTCTGAACATTGTAACCTTTTCCTGTTTGGCGATACGTCGCTTACCGTGACAACACATTGTCATTCTCTTACAGAAAAGGTGTTTCTTACACTGTCTTATATTCTATTAATTCTGTTCAATCCCTTGGGAAAATAATTTCTATTAAATACTATATTTGTCGAAAAGTTATTAAATACAGCAAGTATTAATCTTTTCTTTTTTCTAAAAGCAATTCTGCTGTATGCTTAACTTTAATTTGAGGACTCTTCTGATCTAAACCCCCTGAGATTTGCATCAGACAACCTGGACAGTCCACAGCTACTACGTCAGCCCCTGTTTCGAGGATATTTTGTATTTTCCTATCAAGAATTGGTCCTGAGATTTCTGGGAACTTTATGGAGTATGATCCAGCAAATCCACAGCATCTGTCGGATTCGTTCATCTCGACCAGTTCTACTCCTTTCGTATTAGTAAGCAAGTCTCGCTGTTCCTGATAGACTCCTAATTTTCTTTTTAAATGACAGGAATCATGATAGGTCACTTTTAGTGGTTCCCCATCTCCTTTATCTTCTAAACCGCCGAGCATGGTAATTAGCTTAGAAAAGTCGAATGCCTTATTGTCCAGCTCTTCTGCTTTTTGAAGCATTTCGGAATTATCTTTTAATAATATTTTGTACTCTTTCAAGGCATGGGTACAGGTAGGACAAGCAGAGACCACATAATCTACCTTTTCAGAGCTTAGTGCTTCCACATTCAAGATTGCAGATTTAAGAGCATTTTCCTTATCTCCCATATAGGTGGCAGGTGCCCCACAGCAAGACTGTTCCTTAGGAAAGATTACTTGGTACCCTGCTTCATTGAGTGCACTAACTACGCCAATTCCAATCTTAGGGTAGACAAAGTCAAGCAGGCATCCGGCATATAAAGCAATTTTACCTTTAGGTTCCTTCACTTCTTGCTTTATGGTCGGGAATATATCCCTAAAAGGTTTCTCTGCGATTGCTGGTAGACTTCTTCCTTCGGTAAGTCCGGATAAAAACATCGGTAAATGACGGATAACTTGTTGCCCTTTGGTAAATGGTTTCTGGGCAACTGAAGCGATTCTTAACATGGAATGGAATAGTTTACGATTCGATACAACATCTAAAGCAAACCTTTGTGTAAACGGCAATCCTGTTTCGGATGTATATTTCTGTCTTAACTCCAAAATCATTTCTGGAATATCTAACTTGCCCGCACAAACTTCCTTACACTTACCACATTGCAAGCACAAGTTTTGGACTTTACTGGCAGTCTTTTCAGAAGTTAAAAATGCCGTAAGGAGTGTTCCAATCCCTCCCGTATAGGCATGACCGCCATAGACATGACCGCCGACGAGCTGGAAAGCAGGACAGACGTTGATACAAGCTGCACAACGCACACAGTTAAACATCTGTTTGAATTTTTGATCCTTAAGCATATTACGGCGGCCATTATCGAGAATAACGATATGAAAATCTTTCGTACCTTTAGAACCGTCAGCCAGATAAGCTTCGGTAGCACCAGTATACATAGAAACATAAGTAGTTATATTCTGAGCCGTTCCATTACGGGGCAGGGTTTTTAAAATGTAACTTGCATCCGTAAATTTAGGGATAATTTTTTCTATACCAACGATATATACATGAACCCTAGGGATGGTTGAAGTAAGCCGACCATTACCTTCATTGGTCATCATCATAAGTGTTCCCGTTTCGGCTATAGCCATGTTGGCACCTGAAACTCCCATATCGGCTTCCAGGAATTTCTTTCTCATTGCAACTCTAGCTGTTTTGACTAAATAAGATATAACCGGCTCATTCTTTTTCTTTGTATAATCAGTGAATAAATCAGCAACCTGTTCTTTTGTAAGATGAATAGCAGGCAGAACCATGTGAGAAGGATGATGACCAGCTAAAGCGATAATCAATTCCCCAAGGTCAGTTTCTTGAACATCCATGCCTTCTTCTCGTAGAGATTCATTGAGAAGAATTTCTTCTGATGCCATGGATTTAGACTTTACTATTCTCTGAACATTATTATCATTTGCAACTTTTTTGACATATTCATTGGCTTCCTTAGCATTAGCTGCTCTAAAAACCTTAGCCCCTCTTGCTGTGGCATTTTTCTCAAACTGGTCAATCATTTCATCGATATTATTAGCAGCGAATGATTTTACTTCTTGTACTTTATCTCTTAAAGCCTCAAAATCATAACCCGTAAAAGCCTTTTCTCTGGCAATGGGGTAAGCTTGGGCAAAACGTCCCAATGCTCCTCGCAAAACATTATTCTCTAAGGCATTAGCAATTTCTTTTTTAAGCTCATTATTGGCCATTGTTTTTCACCTCTATCCCTTCCATTTATCTATTCATCAACTAAGATAGCTATCACTTGCTCTGGTCCGTGGACTCCAATTTCCAGAATTCTTTCAATGTCAGAACTTCTGCTGGGACCGGACATGAAACCAACAAAGCCCGGTATCTGAGGAAGACTGTGAATAGTTTCCAGCATATCATCCAATTCAGGTAAAACTGAAGAGGTTTTAAGCAGGGCAATATGAATAGGTACAAGGGTCGAACATAAACGATTATCTACTTCGGGAGCAATCTGGACAAGAGTTCCCAGTTCTGCTATCCCCCATTTTACTTCTGTTATCCCGGCATCATCGTGAGCTGTGGACGATAGAAGATCATCTGTGTGAACTTCGAATCCTGCTCCGCTAAGCTTTTCTTTCAAATTAGAAGCTTGAGACAAAGGGGATTCGAAAATTGATAATGTCTTAACTCCTTTTTGGGTTAAGATATCTGACATGAGGTCAGCTAAGCTTTCCATTGTTGAGACACGATGACATTCCCCATTTACCCCTTCAAACTTTTCCTTAAATTTCTCATATAAATTATTAGTGATGTCCATTATATACACCTCTTTCCCTCTTATAAAAATATCAATCCCGGTCTGACCACCATGCCATGGGTTTGTTTTTATAATATAATATATCGTTATATATTTCAATTATATTTTAAAGTTTTCCAAAGACTTATTCTCCTAAAAAAATAGCTAAAATAGATAAACTGCTTTTAGTTAATACTCTAAAAACAGTTTTGCTGTAAAATGAGATTATTAATTATTATCTTTTTTACTCAACTTTTATTCGGAACTCCTTTTGTTTTTTTGCAAATCCGCAATTACGCTTTTAAGCATACTTTTACTTGCAGAATCTAATACATTACGGTAAATCATGATTTCTTGATTTGGATTTGTATATTCTTTAACCTTCTCAACAATAGCACTAGAAACAATAACTAGCTGAGCTTCTTTAATAGCTTCTATCATACTTTTTTCTTGATCATTACTTGTTACAATAATTGAGGACTGGTTAATACCACTATCAATAATAGATTGTGCTACTTCTTTTGCTCCTCTGTGTGAAACCATAACAACTGCAATTCTAACACCCTTTTCCATTTGGGACATTCTTAATAATAATTCGAGATATGGACCTGCCGTTACCCCAATAATTTCAACATCAATATCTTTTAGTTTAGACTTCACTTCATGCAAGTGAGTAAACGTAGTTATAACCATTCCTGCATTTTTGATTAGCTGTAACGTCGTAAGGTCAATCTCATTCAGTCTGTCAATTAATAAAGTTTCTACCTTAATTGATAACGATTCTTCAATGTCTCGTTTATAACTATGGAGGACAGGCTCATTACACTCTACAAATATAGCATAGAAATCTTCTTGACTTCCATTAGGTTGTTCTCTCTCCTGTTCTCCTAATACAAATGCTGCAGTAATAAATTCATCCGGAGCAAACCCTATTTTCTTTGCTTCCTCCATCGCTGTTATAATAATTTCTCTAAACTTATTCTGATCTCTTTTCACTTTGAGGCTAATATGATCATTGACATAAGTACCTATCCCTTTTTCAGTGTGCAGATAACCTTGCCCTTCTAATTCATTCAAAGCATTATTTATCGTAGCCCTATTGACATGCAGAAAATCAGCTAATTGTCTTCCACTGGGGAGCTTACAACCCGGTTTTAACTCACCAGTTAAAATCATATACTTTATTTGTTCCATTATTTGCACATATAATGGCGTACTACTGTCCTTATTTATAAAAAAAGACATTTTAGGTTCTGGTTCTGGTACTGAGTAATTATTTATCATTCTATTCTCCTAAGAAATGCTGGTTTATTTGTATATACCATAGACTACCATATGTTATCTTTTATTTCAATAATTGTCACTAATATTCACTATAATAAATCTGGTCAGAATAAACCTGTCGTGAGTATGTAAACTAGGACAGGTTTATTCAAATATATATTTAATTAGGGAGGGACTAAGTTATTAAGTTCAGTAAACCCCCAAGCCTATTAGGGGCCAATAATAAAAAGCACTTATTAGTGTAACCGTTATTAGAATAATTGTTATTACTATACCTAATAATAAATGCTCCTTAAAATTATGATATCCCAGTGAAAAAGTTGCCATATTACTAATTGTTTGCATAGGTAGCATAAAACATACACAGGATCCTATCAAGCTCATCATTCCCAGCCAAAGAGGATTAATAGTAGTACCTGAAGCAAAGCTAATAATTATTGGCATTATCGCTGCTATCATCATCGTGTTATTTACGAACCCTAATCTTAATAAAACTAGTGCTAATATTAAAATCACTACTGTAGTAAAGGTTGGTAAATCACTCAAATATTTTGAGGCGAGAACAGAAAGCCAATTTGTTACTTCGCTATAATTTAGTGCTTGGGCAATACTAAAACCTGCCGCAAAAACAAAGGGGATACCCCACTCTACTGAGTTAATCGCTTCTTTCCAAGTAAGTATATTTATCCTTGGAAAAAACAAAGTACTAACCATCAGAACTGCTGACATTGCTAAGGAAAATCCATGTATTTCTTTGGTTATCCATAAAGCAAGTAATATAATGTAAATGATTATTATGATTATTTCCTGCGAGGTAACTTTTCCAAGTTTGCTTTTCTCTTCATAAATATAATCCATGTTTGCTTTTGTTTTCATTAGACTTGGAAATATGAGAAAAACTACAATCAACCAGTATATGATAACTGTTATAAGCCCTATTGGCATCATTGCGATAAGCCATTCTAGATATCCCCAGTTATATCCTAATAAACTTTCAAATAAATCGACTGCATATAAAGTTCCACCACTTCCCGTAATAATACTAAATGCACTAATAACAGGCACAAAAGTAATCGTGGGTATTATTATTTTGCCTAAATCATTTATGTTTTGTTTTTCCATTGAATTTATTAAACCAATACATATTGGTATTATCAGCATAATTCTTCCTATTATATTAGGAATAAAGAAAGTTATTAAAAATAAAAAAACAATAAGAAATAATAAGATTAACCTTATATTTCCCCCAGCCATCAGAAACATATTATAAGCCATTCTTTTAGGTAGAGCAGTTTTCTCAACAGCCTTACTCATAATTAACATAGAAACTAATAACCATATTATTTCTTTTCCGAGATTTGCTGTAGCTTCAGAGAAAGGGATAATCCTAAATCCTGAAAAAAGAACAATAAGAACCATGCCTGTAATTGCAGAAGGAAGTATGTTGGTAGACCAAAGTACGATCCCTAAAAAAATTATAAAAACTGTTGTAAGCCCTTTTTCACCCATTCCTTCAGGGACAGGAAACAATGGGGAAAAACCTAGTGTTATAATTATGACTACAATAAGTATTGTTGTAAGTTTCATAGTATCTTTCATTATCTGAAGATTCCTTTTTAGTATTTTCCAGGAAAACTGCACTAATAATATACTTAATAATTGTTTTGATTGATTTAATTGGTTTATTTAGAAATATAGTGATGGAGCCGAAAAACAATTTTCGAACACCATCACCATATTTACTGCGTTATAAGGTTTTATTACTTAAAATTATTTAGATAAGTTAATATATAAATTTGCATTGTTTATTATTACTTAGGCGGCATTAACTTTTCTGGAATATTAATCCCTGCTTCTTGATAGGCTTTGACAGCACCTGGGTGCAGAGGAATGGAGATTCCATCCAATAAAGCATCATTGCTATTTAAGATATTTAATGACTTATGCACAGCCACGAATTTATCCATGTTATCGATAGTTGCTTTCACAATTTCATAGACTACTTCATCAGGGATTTCCTTATCAATTACAAATGCATACCGGTCTCTTAAAGTTAAAACTTCCTTATCCAAGTAATCATAAGTACCCGCTTTAATTATTCCAATTGAATATTCTGGCATTTTTTCAGTAATAGCCTTGACATCCTCGTCTTTTAATCCTAGGCGGATTGCCGGATGTGAAGCAGCTAACTCTTGGAATGCTGGACGTGGAACACCACCGAAAAAGATTGCTGCGTCTATTTGACCATCTTTCAAAGCATTGATGCTATCACCTTGGCCAAGGTTCACAATTTTAGCATTTACACCTAAAACATCTAGTAAAGGAGGAACAGCTAATGCAGGAGTACCTCCAGCAGGTCCGAGTGAAACAGATTTTCCTTCAAGATCACGAAGTGAATCAATACCTTTGCCCTCTAATGTTACACCATCCATGAATGCCTCGTGAACACCAAACATTGAGCGCATCATATCATATTTCGTTCCTTCAGCCCAACCTTTACCGTCATATGCGGGCTGTGCGAGTGACATCGTTACGACCCCTATTTGAGCATCTCCATTACCCATCATTTGGATATTGGAAGCAGGTCCGCCCGTTGCCTCAACTGTTACACGATGTTGAGAATTTTGATTAATAATTTCTGCCCAACCTGACATGATTAGATAATTTGCACCCCCGGAACTGGCAGAACCAGCAACGAGTGCCATCGGTTTAACTTCATTATCTATAGCATCTGGATTGTCAACAGGAGCTGAGTTACTGCAGCCAGTCAAAACTACACTTAAAGCTAAAATCAATACAATTCCTATGAATAATACATTTTTTTTAAACAATTTCTTTTCCCCCTTACAATTTTTTATAGTTCTTAGGATAAACATTATTTATGACACTTTTAACATACCTCCTTTAGTAAATTTGTAAACAGTTCTAATATATATCCATATGGATTATTGGATTATTTATATGTACCACTATACCACTTATATATTGAATTTTCAATATATTTTTAATAATTGGTGATTTTTTTTTTAAATTGTCACTTCTACTTATAGGAAACTGAAGAGACCGCCAACAGTTCGTTGACGGTCTTCTTAAATTTATTAACTATCCTGTTTTCGTGCTAATCCCAATAATTGTCAGGAGCCATCTTGATTTACATATGGCTATTTTGCAATGTAGTTTTTAAGTGTGCCTATACCGTCTACAATAGCCTCAACTTTGTCTCCAACCTGCATTGGTCCAATACCCCCAGGAGTTCCAGTCATAATCACATCTCCAGGAAGCAGAGTCATAATACCGGAAAGATATGAAATCAGATTGGCACATTTAAAGAATAAATTACTTGTATTAGAGCTTTGTTTAACTTCACCATTCAGTAACAGTTTAACATCAAGGCTGTCAGGGTCTTTAATTTCTGTTTCAATCCATGGTCCTAATGGTGCAAAAGTGTCAAAGCCTTTAGCTCTTCCCCATTGATTATCTCTAAATTGAATATCTCTGGCAGTTACATCATTTCCTACAGTATATCCGAAAACATAATCAAATGCTTTTTCCTCGCTAACGTTCTTAGCTTCTTTACCAATTACGATTACAAGTTCTACTTCATAATGAAGATTTTGGGTTTGAGAAGGATACATAATATTATCTTCAGGTCCTATAACACATGTAGGTGGTTTTAGGAAAAGCATAGGTTCCTCAGGAATAGGCTTTCCAAATTCTTTAGCATGGTCACTATAGTTAAGACCAATACATAGCAATTTACTGGGTTCTACAGGAGACAGGAGCTTCACATCATCAAGGTTATAGCTTTCATCTGTTACCTTATGTTCTCCAAAAATATTTCCTTCAACCGTCTTAATAGAATTACCTTCTACTATTCCAGATTTAATTGTTTTGTCAGCTTTTTGAAAACGCACGTATTTCATTTTACTATTCTCCTTCATCAATAATTTTATTTTCTAAAACACCAAGTTTTTCTACTTCAATTTTGCAAACATCACCAGGCCACATATAGGTTGGATCTGAAGCAAATTTACCTATACCTGGAGGAGTCCCTGTAGCAATAATGTCTCCTGGTTCAAGTGTCATAACACGCGATAAGAAAGCAACAAGTTTTGGGGTTTTATATAATACTTGATCAGTATTAGAATCCTGAAGCTTTTTATCATTAACCCATAATTTGATATCTAACTTATGTGGATCAGGAACTTCATCTTTTGTAACGAGATATGGGCCTATGGGAGCAAATGTGTCATATGTCTTTCCTCTTAGAACTTGCTTGTCAATAGTTGTAATATCACTAGCACTTACATCATTAAATATTGTATAGCCCGCAATATACTCATATGCGTCTTCTTCTTTTACATTTCGGGCAGGCTTACCGATAACAAAAGCCATCTCCGCTTCGTAACCCAGTTCATTTGTAGCTTTAGGTTTGATAATATCATCCTCTGGCCCGCAGATTGCATTAAGATATTTAGAAAAAATTCTCGGCTCTGGAGGGATTGGAAGATTGTTTTCTTCAAGAAAGTTACTGTAATTATGTGCAAGGCAAATTATTTTACCGGGGTCAAGAATCGGAGCACAAAGTTTTACTTCTTTACGTTCTAAAAACACTTTCTTACTAAAAAATTGCTGTCCTTTTTGTTCGCTGAAGGATTGAACCTTTTGTGCTAACTCTATACCCTTATCTCCTCGGGCTAGAAAACTTTTCATATTGGCAGGTATCAAAGCATCAGCTACCACCTGCGGTGTTAATTCACCATCAGATGCCAATTGCTCAGTATAAGCCCAATTTAGATCTAAGACCTGGTTATTTTGAGTCATAACACCGAGACGTTTAACTCCGTTTGATTCATACGTAACTAGTTTCAATTTAAACTTCCTCCTTTAAGATTTTTTGAATTATGGCTTCGGCCATTTCTTTAGTCCCGGCATCTCCACCAAGATCATAAGTGACCGTTTTACCCTCGGCAATTACTTCTGAGACAGCTTTTTCTACACGTTTTGATTGTGCTTTCTCACCTAGATAGCTTAGCATTAAGGCCCCTGAAAGGATTTCAGCACAAGGATTTACTTTATTTTTATCAGCATATTTCGGGGCACTTCCATGAACCGGTTCAAATACTGCAATGCCATCCTCTCCATAATTGGAACCTGATCCAATACCTAAACTTCCAGCTAATCCCGCAGCTAAATCAGATACGATATCTCCGTATAGATTTTGAGTTACTATGACATCGAATCTTTCGGGTTCTCTGACCAAGTGCATAGCAAGAGCATCAATAATTGTTTCATCAAATTCAATCTCGGGGTACTCTTTGGCGATTTCTCTACCAACCCTCAGGAACATTCCATCTGTAAGTTTTAAAACATTTGCTTTCACGGAAACAGTTACCTTTTTTCGTCCAAATTCTTTAGCATATTCAAATGCCTTTCTTATAACTCTTTCGGAACCCTTACGAGTTATAAATTTTGTTCCTATTGCAATATCATCGCCAATCATTTGTTCTAGACCTGAATAAATATCCTCGATACTTTCTCTAACAACAATTAGATCTATATTGTCCCATTTGGAGCCAGAACCAGGAAAACTTTTTGCATGTCTTATATTAGCGAAAAGATCTAATTTCTGTCTTAAGGTAATATTTGGACTCGGAAAACCCGACCCAACGATATTAGTCAAAGGTCCCTTTAAGGCGATTCTATTTTTCCTAATTGATTCAATAGTTTCTTGAGGAATAGGTTCTCCATATTTAGGCACAGCACTCTGTCCTGCTTGAGCTATCTCCCATTTTATCGGAACACCTGTGGCATCAATTACAGACCTCGTTGCACTGACTATTTCGGGCCCTATGCCATCACCTGGGATTAATGTAACCTTATACATATCAGCCATCCTTTCTATTGTGTTTTAACTTTAGCATTTTTTATATTTAACATCTTATAAAAGATAAGGAACAAAGCTATAATCGCGAATCCTACATAATTGGAAAAAGCACCTACTTTAATTAACAATAATCCACCTACTAAAAGCATGGAACGTTCATAGATTAATAACTTTCTATTTATAACCCCATGCAAAGCAGCAGACATTGCAATAGATCCTATTAAAGCGGTTGTAATAGCTATTAGTATCTGGCTCGTAGTACCAATTAATAATAAAGGAGCTCCAAAAACGAACATATATGGAAGAATATAAGCAATCCATCCTAATTTCATAGAGCTAAAACCAACTTTTATTGGGTCTTCCCCTGAAACTCCAGCTGCAGCAAAAGCTGTCACCGCCACCGGGGGAGTCATTCCGGAAATAGCGGCAAAGAAGTATAAGAATAGGTGAGCAGCAATTGGCTCCACACCAAGATTGATAATGGCGGGTGCAAGAATTGCCGCACAAGTTATATAGGTAGCAGTAATAGGAAGACCCATCCCTAGAACAATTGATACTACCATTGCTAAAATAAGTGCTAATACCATAGATGTCCCACTTAAATTCATAATTAGACTTGAAAAAGTCAAGCCTACTCCAGTCATTTGAACTACTCCAATGATGATTCCCGCAGTAGCTGTAGCAGCGCTAATATTAAGAGCCATTAGTGACCCTTCACTAAGAATATCTATTAGCTTTTTAATACCAATTCTGCTTGCTTTTTTTACCCAAGATACAATAATCATAGCTGCAATAGCCCATAGTCCTGCTCTGACAGGAGAAGAATGCATTATCAATAAAGAATAGAGCAACACACCAATAGGAATAAGCAGATATCCATTTGACATAAAAATCTTTTTTACATCTGGAAGCTGAGCCCGCTCCATTCCTTTCAGATTTAATCTTACTGCTTCAAAGTCCACCAAAACAAATAAAACGATATAATATAGAAGTGCTGGAACTATCGCGGCTTTAACAACTTCAAGATATGGAATTTGTAAGATGTCAGCCATAAGAAATCCGCCAGCCCCCATCACAGGTGGAAGAAACAAACCGCCTATTGATGCTGTGGTTTCTACAGCGGCAGCATAATCTCCACGATAACCCGTTTTCTTCATCAACGGAATTGTAAATGCTCCTGTGGTAACTACATTTGAAGAAGCACTTCCCGATATTGAACCAAATAAAGCACTAGATATTACTGAAACTTTTGCTGGACCACCTCTTACTCCACCAGCTAAACCTTTAGCGATATCCATAAAAACATCCCCTACGCCTGAATTTACTAAAAAAGTCCCAAACAAAACAAACAAAAAGACATAGGTAGTTGAAGTATGGAGCGCGATTCCATATATTCCAGTTGTACTAAACATATAACTGACTATTCGTTCAAAACTGTAGTTTGGTGTCATGAATAGTCCCCCGGGTATAAGATCCCCAAAGAACGTATATAACAAGGCAATTCCTGCTACGATAGGCAGTACCTTTCCAAAATATCTTCTAGATGCTTCCAAAACTAAAATAAGTGTTGTTACTGCGGCTATTACATCCATACTTGTCGGGGCTACTCCTGCTCTCATGTTTAATCCTTTAAGATTTAATATGAGATAAACATAAACAAGTATGGCTGCTAGTGCAAATAACATATCTATAGGAGTAAAACCACTTTTACCTGCTTCAGTTTTTCTTCTCGCCGGAGTTATTAAGAATATTAGAACTAAGGCGAAAGCTAAATGACCGCCTCTAAATAACCAAGGATCTAGGACTCCTAGAGTCAAAAAATAGAAGTGATATAAAGCCATGGCAGCAGCTATTATATAAACAGCTTTAGCTTGTAATCCACTTAACTTTCGTCCACCTCTTCCTTTAATCTCCATATATAAACCCCTTTCTTTCTAGAAATAATTTTGACGTTTGTTAGTAAACTTTTTTGTAATCTATTTTAATTTTTCACTTGAGCCAAACAATACTAACTCCTTTCTGACTAGTTAATGTTTTCGAATTTATTTAGCGATTATGACATTCAGAAATAACTTTCTGAAGCATATTCTTACTTGCTGAATCTAGAGAATTATAATATGTCATAATGTCCTGTTCAGTATTTGTATGTTTTTTAACTTCTGCTACTACAGCATTAGAAGCTACTATTAAATGTGCTCCCTTAACAGTCTCAATTAGTTTTTCTTTGTTTTCAAAACTAGCAATCATTATCTGTGAATGTTTAACTCCACTATCCTTGATAGACTGCGCTACTTCAACTGCCCCCCTATCAGTAACCATAATAACCGCAATTTTTTGACCAAATTCAATTGTAGATAATCTGAATAGCAATTCCAAATAAGGTCCCGCGGTTACCCCGATAATCTCTATGTCTATATCTTTTAATAAAGTTCTTACTTCATGAAGATGAGTAAATGTAGTTATTACCATACTAGAATTTTGTACCAATCGTTGAGTCTTGTAGTCCATGTTTATTAAGCTATCGATTAGAACTGGTTCGACTCTAATATTAAGGGAGTCTTCAAGATCTTTCTTGTAACCATTTAAGACAGGCTCATTACATTCTACAAAGATAGTATAGAAATCATCTTGACTATTTCTCAAATCCCTATGATGGGCTAAAACAAAAGTACCTGTAACAAATTCTTCTTTAGTAAATCCTATCTGTTCAGCTTTTGCAATTGAGTCTATGATCAAATTATTGAACTTTTCATGATCTCTTTCAAGAGTGCAAGCTGATACACGAATCCCTATTCCCTTTTCCGTTTGCAAATATCCTTCGTTTTCCAATTCATTTAGAGCATTATTAATCGTTGCTCTGTTAATATGTAAAAAATTAGCTAATTGTCTGCTACTAGGAAATTTATTATCTGGATTAAGCCTTTTCGTTAAAATCATATACTTAATCTGCTCTTTTACTTGTAAATATAGAGGCATATTACTGTCTCTATTTACAAAGAGTAATATGTTTTTCATCTTTTCAGAAGAAATATCCATATTCTTTTTCCTTTCGCACGTTGCATATTGGTCTATTATTATATACCAGTATACCATAAGATTTTAAACTATTCAATATCTTTATAATTATTAAATTATTAATTTAGCTATATATTATAGAAAAGTAGGTTAGGATTTATAATAAATCCTAACCTACATAGAAAGCCGCTGACAATTGCCAGCGGCTATTTAAGGTTCTATTTACTCAACCTTTTGGAGTTTAACCCAAAGAGATTTATTTATACTGATTAGCAAGTCTCTTTTTAAGGTTTTCTGCAACTACTGCTGGATCGATTGGATTTCTAGCAATTCCACTTTCGATAGCAGCTTTTGCAGTAGCAGCAGCAACAGCTGGAGCAACTTCAGGGTCAAGTGCAAATGGAATAATATTTTGTGCATTAAGTTCACTAGCTGGAAGAGCATCAGCTATAGCCCTAGCAGCAGCAATCTTCATAGCATCATTGATGTCAGTTGCTCTAACGTCAATAGCACCACGGAAGATACCAGGGAATGCCAAGACATTGTTAACCTGGTTCGGGAGGTCGGAACGTCCTGTAGATACAATCTTAGCACCTGCTGCATAAGCTTCTTCTGGCCAGATTTCCGGTACAGGATTAGCTTGGGCAAAGATAATCGGATCTTTTGCCATGGTCTTAATCATATCCTGGGTCATGGCACCTTCAACAGATACACCGATAAAGATATCAGCACCTACGAGAGCTCCAGCGAGGTCGCCGCTGAATTTATCAAGGTTAGTAGCTTTAGCAATTTCGTCTTTCCATTTATTCATGCCAACTGGACGACCATCATAGATCGCACCTTTAGTGTCACACATGATAACGTTCTTAAGACCTTCAGCCATTAAGAGTTTAACGATAGCAATACCTGCGGCACCTGCTCCGTTAACAACAACTTTAACATCTTCCATTTTCTTGTTAACTACTTTAAGAGCATTGTATAGACCTGCCAGAGTAACAACAGCTGTACCATGTTGGTCATCATGGAAGATAGGTCCTTTGAAGACACCGCGCTCTTTAAGTTTACCTTCGATTTCGAAGCACTGAGGTGCCTTGATATCTTCAAGATTGACTCCACCAAAGGTTGGATTGGTCAATTCAACGATCTCTACGATTTTATCTACATCATTGGTATTTACGCAGAGAGGGAAAGCATCAACATCACCGAAAACTTTAAAAAGAAGGGCTTTTCCTTCCATAACTGGCATAGAAGCAGCAGCTCCGAGATTTCCGAGACCAAGGATAGCTGTACCGTCGGAAACAATGCTTACAAAGTTAGCTTGGTTAGTATATAAAGGTAAAGTCTCAAGATCTTTGCCAATCTCTTTTACTGGTTCAGCAACACCAGGAGAATAAGCAAGAGTAAGGTCATCTCTGGTTGAGGCTGGGACAGTCACTCTAACTTCAAGTTTACCTGGCCTTGCAGTATGGAATGCCAGAGCTTCTTCACGAAGATTTTTGATTTTTGACATTTATGCATCTTCCTTTCAATATTAAGATAATATTAAGTTTTGCAAAACAATCTCTATACTATATTCTTTGTATTCTTTGAGTAAATTATTTTGCCTATTTTAGAATTGAGCTTGTAACATATGTAACAAGCATAAAGAAGGTCGGTCGCCTCTACGCGAGGCGACCTGGTCATCAGAATTTATTTGTTGTCTTTAGCTTTAATTTCTTTGTCAGATGCGAGAATATCCAAAGCGTTGAGGTATACAGGTGTATCTACCATTTTGCCATTAAAGGAAACAGCAGCTTTACCTTTTGCAATACCTTCTTCTTCGAATACTTTAACAACGCCAACAGCCCATTCTACATCAGCTGGGTCTGGAGCATACATACGGTTGGAAGGCTCGACTTGGCTAGGATGAATGATCATACGACCTTCATAACCCATTTGTTTTCCACCAAGAACATTCTTTTCAAACGCAGGGATATCCTGGTAAGCTACGAAAGGAGCATCGATAGCTACGATTCCGGCTGCACGACAAGCAATACCTACTTTAGCACGACCCCATAGTTGCTCATCAGATTCGGATGTAAGCTTGACTCTCAAGTCACGGCAGTAGTCAACAGCACCAAAAATGGCGTTTACATTACGCTTACTAGCCATACAGCACTCATAAGCATTCATAATACCTTTAGCAGTTTCCAGAAGCATAGAGATCTTAATTGATCCAACTTCTAAACCACGACGACGTTCGAGCTCTTCGAGTTTCCAGTCAAGGCGTTGGACATCATCGGGATGTCCGGTTTTTGCTAGAGTGACTCCAGCAAGACCTTCCCAGACAATTGCTTCCAAATCGTCGTTGGTAAGTTCGGTTTCCCAGTTATTAATTCTGACATAAACCAAGGATCCATTCTGTCCAACATACTTAAGATTTTCGGCAATTATTTTCCGGGCAGTTTCTTTCTCCGCTGGTGGTACGGAATCCTCAAGGTCTAGAGTGATGATGTCAGCAGGAAAACTTGGAGCCTTCTCCACCATTTTGGGGTTATTACCAGGGACATAGAGAATTGAGCGCATTACAGCCATTTTAGTACGCCTCCTTCGTTTTTTTAAGCCTTTTCGGCTTTTTAACTTTTGGCTTCTTGCCAAAGTTATTAGATAACTCATTCAGTTTTAATTTGAATTGACATTCAGAAGTCAATTATTTCAATTGTTCCTTCATAATGATAGGAATATCTGTAGGAGTCTGAGCTACGAATCCGCCAGCCTGAGTAATTGCATCCATCTTACTCTTAGCAGATCCACGTCCACGTTCTACGATATT
>Ga0209643_1001544_pt1 | contig 20681 bp, 15 predicted proteins | sample AutmiccBRH37_all_FD_187383 | JGI IMG/M metagenome (GOLD analysis project Ga0209643, IMG submission 187383) | Deep subsurface microbial communities from Mt. Terri, Switzerland - Autotrophic microbial communities BRH/37_all (SPAdes) (version 2) | ecosystem: Environmental > Aquatic > Deep... | reverse complement strand
TTGGTGATTGGCGGGCCATCTATGAAGTGATCAGGGAAGATAATGTGATTCTCATCCACGAGATCATCCCTCGGGGTGACAACTATCGAAACTGGTAGTAGTGTAAGGCATTGAGGCTAGTATGGTAAGGACATCCAATTGTGGTTCTACTTCTCCCCAAAACCCCGCCCTCGCCTACACATGCATTCTACACATACATGTCCACAGGTTGTGTAAAAGACTGACTCTCTTCCCAGCTCACCCCGGCGAACCCGACTCGCCGACAGACCTTGGCCAAGGTAGTCGGTCAAGGTGGAGAATGGACTCGGCGACATCCACGACCACCCCTTCAGCTTTCCTGCTCAGTCTCCAGTGCACTTAAGCGTTGTTTCAACGCGGGGGCGGTTGCTGTAGGTGTTCTCTCCGTGCGGGAGGATTGGCCCATCCCATCGACGAAAGGCAGGAGAGAGACAGATGCGCGGAGGAGATCCATCTGCAGCGGGTCAGTTTAGAGGGATCGGCTCGGGGCCCTGACAGGCAGCGCAACTGCAGAGGAGGGAGCGGTTACAATGAAGGACAATGGTAAGGGGAGCGTCGCAACAGGTTCACCCCTGGAGCGCCTTGGGATCCACCGTCAGGCCCAAGTGCTGATGCTGGGGACCTTTCACTTCAATTACCCGGGTCTCGATACCCATAAGCCCAAGGATAAAATCGATATCCTGTCCGACGAGAGGCAGGCGGAGGTCAGGGAACTGGTGGATCTGCTTGCGGACTTTAAGCCCACCAAGGTCGCTGTTGAGAGGCGGCTTCAGAGGGAGGCCGAGCTGAACGAGGAGTACCAGGCCTATCGTGGCGGTACCTTCGAGCTCCCGCGCAGCGAGGTCTACCAACTGGGTTTCCGGATTGCCGCCAGGCATGACCACACCCGTCTCTACCCCATCGACGAAGGGGGCCGGCAGTATGACTCCATTCAGCAGCTAGCAGCCGAATGCGCCAAGATATTGGGGCTGCCAGAGGAGGAGCGGTCAGAGGAGGAAGTGGGGAACATCCTCTATCAGGTCATAAGTGGCGGTAGGATGGGCAGGTTCATGGAGCTGCTGCGCGAGAACGACGCCCTCCTGATGAAGGAGACCCTCAGGGAGCACCTGCTGCGAATGAACTCACCGGAGACAGTCCGCTTTGGACACGGTGGCTACCTCTCATGGCTTGATGGGCCCCCAGGCAACTACGCCGTGGTGGATCATGTTACCGGCTGGTGGTACAACCGCAACCTACGGATATTCTCTAACCTGAAGCGGATCAGCGACTCCCCCAATGACCGGATCCTGATGATCATCGGCTCAGGGCACCTGCCCATTCTGCGGCACGCCATTGAGTGCTCCTGGGATTTCGAACTGGTTGAGGTGGCAAAGCATCTATTGGGCTAGTCAGGACCTGGGCAGGGGTCCTAGCATCAATAAGGAGGAGATTCATTTGCAACTGCGTGAGCACCTGAAGACACTAGAACCTGACCTACTGGAGACCATCGAGGCCCTGGTTCAATACGAGTCCCCCAGCACAGACAAGGAACACTGCGACGGGCTGGTGCGGCACCTGGCCGGGGTCTGGTCAGAACTGGGGCTGAAGACAGAGATCATCGAAGAGGAAGAGACCGGCGACCATCTGCGGGTGATCTATGAGCCGGAGGGGGAGGCCCAGGGACAGCTCCTGGTGCTCTCCCATGTCGATACAGTCTGGCCGGTGGGAACCACCACGGAGCGGCCCTTCCGGGTCGAGGGGGACAGGGCCTACGGACCTGGTATCTTCGATATGAAGACGGGAGCCGCCCAGACCATCTACGCCCTGCGGGCCCTACTGGAGCTGGGGCAGGCCCCGGCAAAGCGCATCGTCCTCCTCTACAATACCGATGAGGAGATCGGCAGCCCTACCTCGCGAGGGCTCATCGAGGAAGAGGCCAGGCAGAGCGACGCCGTTCTGGTCCTGGAACCGTCAGTACCGCCGATGGGGGCCCTCAAGACCTTCCGCAAGGGAGTGGGCATGTATAACCTGGAGATCACCGGCAGGCCAGCTCATGCCGGGGCCGACCCGGAGCAGGGCGTCAGCGCCGTTACAGAGCTGGCCCACCAGATCATCCACCTGAACTCTCTGGCCGCTGAGGAGCAGGGAACAACAGTGAACGTCGGTGTCGTCCAGGGCGGAACCCGGAGTAACGTCATCGCGGCGGCAGCCAGGGCGGAGATCGATGTGCGGGTAACCTCCATGGAGGAAGCAGACCGCATCCACCAGGACATGATGGCGGTGAAGAGTGTGCTGGCTGGGACCACCCTGAAGATGACGGGGGGAATCAACCGCCCGCCGATGCTGCGGACAGAGCGCACTGTGGCCCTATTTGAGCAGGCCCGTCAACTGGCCTTCGAAATTGGTTTTGAGCTGCAGGAGGCGTCCACCGGTGGGGGTAGTGACGGCAACTTCACAGCCGCCCTGGGGGTTCCGACCATCGATGGTCTGGGGGCTGTCGGGGAGGGCGGTCATGCTGAGCATGAGCATATCCTGATTGACCACCTGGTTCCGCGGACAGCGCTGTTGGCGCGGCTGCTGGAGACACTGTAGATCTTCAGACTCAAGAGGATGGCCAATGACAAAGCAGCTCATGTGATTAACGGGCCGCTTGGCGTGGGCAAGACAGCTGTCTACCAGCGGCTCTACAAACAGCTTGATAGCTCAGTCTGGCTAGCCCTTGGCAAGGTGGCAGGCTGGTTCTAGAGAAACCAGATTCCATCCCGATCAGTCGGCGAGGGGGTTGTAGCTGATAACAACAAGCGACATGACCAGATCAGAGAGTGGCTGGAGGTAAGTGGGGCCACTTCTTTTTTTATGTCCCAGGAGGAATCCATTGGCGAATGTAGAATTGGGTACATAGCGTATACGCAGTCACATACAGCATCGCAGTTGAACCCTGTGTCCCCCCTCAGAGCTGAGTTTGTCCCTTGAGCGGTTTAGCAGGAGATGGCGGAAAGGAAGTGGTCAAATGGAAAGACACCAAATCCACGGCACAATCATCGAAGATTTCAAGCGCCCTGACCCCAAACTACTTGAAGGGTTCAGGAAGCATGAGACGGCTAAGATTGGAGACGCCATGAGTCGGTATGGGGTTGTCCACTACGAGATCAAGCCCCTTGACAACGATATGCGCGTTGTTGGCCCCGCTCTTACCGTCCTGACTCAACCAGGAGACGCCCTATTTGTCCAGGCAGCCATCGACATTGCCCAGCCAGGGGATGTTGTTGTCATTGACGCCTCAGGTTATAAGGATGTCTCAGTAATTGGTGAGCGACTAGCTTACTATTTCCAGCGTAGGGGAGTAGCGGGGATCATCGTGGACGGGGCCGTTCGCGACTCCATAGGCCTGGTCGAGCTGGGCATGCCCTGCTTTGCCCGGTCTTCTTGCATCAAGATCTGGGGTTCAAATGGCCCAGGGGCTGTAAATGTCCCTATTCAGTGTGGCGGGGTACCCATGAAACCTGGCGACATTGTTGTTGGTGACCGTGACGGTGTGGTAATTGTCCCACAGGATGATGTCAAGCGAGTCCTGGCCCTCACTGACGAACACCTTGAGAACGAACTGGCAAGGCTGAAGGAAGTTGAGAGTGGACGCACTGTAACAGAGGTCTTTGGTATTGCTCCCCGCTTGGAGAAGTGGCGGAGCGACAACTAGGAGAGACGAAAGTTCCGGAGGTATGGAGAAAGGGGAGGAGAGTATGCTTCAAAGGGGTAGTCGGTTTTTGCTGGCAGCAATGCTTGTCAGCGCTCTACTTCTATCCGCAGGCTGTGGAGGCGGACAGGATACGGCCGAATTGACGGAGATAGTCATTGCCATCCCGACAGATGCTACCACCATGGACCCCCTGGTTCAGTCGAGTACCAGAGACGGAGCAATCCTGAGGAACATGTTTGACACTCTGCTGAAGATTGAAAACGACGGGAGCTTTACACCGCAACTGGCGGTTAGTGTCGAGCAAGAGTCGCCAACGGCATGGCTGATAGAGCTCAGAGAAGGTGTCACTTTCAGCAACGGCGAGCCCGTCAATGCCGAAGCAGTCAAGTTCACCCTCGATATGATCCAGGACCCAGAGAATAAATCACCTCAACTCTCTCACTATAAGGGCTTTAGCAGTATCGAAGTCACGGATGACCTGAAACTAAAGATTGAGACCGCCAGTCCTGACTCATTATTCAAGGTCCGGCTGGCTAATTTGATGATCCTGCCGCCCAACTACTACCGGGAGAACGGAGGCGAGCATTTCGCCACCAATCCTGTCGGCAGCGGCGCCTACACCCTGGAGACATGGGTTAAAGACAGCCATATCACCATGGAGACCAACGGCGACTATTGGCAGGGCGACCCACCATATGATGTGGTCACCTGGAGAGTTGTTCCGGAAGAGGGTTCGAGGATAGCTGACCTTCAGACTGGGACGGCCCAGATTGTGCTCAACCTGTCACCCGACCAGGCCACTGCCCTTGATGGAACTGGTGACTTTCAGGTGCAAGCGGCTGCGACATCCCGTCTCATGACAGTTGCCTTTAACATCAACGAGTGGCCTGGCGACCAGTTGGCCTTCCGCCAAGCGGTTGCCCTCGCTATTGATGTAGAAGCCATTGTAGAGCACGTTCTCTCTGGGGTAGGCGGTACAATAGCCCCCTCGGTTCTGAGTCCAGTGATCCCCAACTTCCCGAAGGATGCTGTAGATCCTTTCGAGTATAACCCGGAAAGGGCCCGGCAGATCCTGGCCGAAAACGGACTAGAGAACATTAGTATTGAGTTCGAGACAACAAATAATCACTTCCCACAAGATCGTCAGGTGGCCGAGGCCATCGCCGGCCAACTGGCTGATGTCGGCATCGACGCCACCGTCATTCCCCTCGAGTACGGTGTCTTCTTTCAGAACTGGCGCAATGCCGAGGAGTCTCCCGCCTACCTTGCTGGACACGGCAACATCTGGTGGGATCCTGAGCCTCAGCTAAAGGCCTTCTTCCAGACTGGAGGAATCCTCTCGTCCTATGGTGACGAAGAACTGGATGCCTTGATTGCGGAGGCTTCAGCCAAGTCAGACCTGGTCGAGCGCAGCGCTGCCTTTGGCGAGGTCCTTCAGGCCATTCACGATCAGGTTGCCGCTGTACCGCTCTACGCAGTCAACTTCATCTACGGAGTTAGTAACGAAGTCGAGTGGGAGCCACGCTCTGACGCGCTAATATATGTTATGGACATGGAGCCTACTTCGAAGTAATCTGGATGTAGCCAGGGCCGGGCCCCTTCTGTGGGGTCCGGCCCAAATCGAACCAGGGGGTGTGTTGCATGACCCGGTATCTAGTCTGGCGACTTTCCCTGGCAGTGCTTGTCTTGTTTGGGGTCTCGTTAATCGTCTTCATGTTACTTCACCTTACTGGGGATCCCACAGCCCTGTTGCTGCCGGAAGATACCCCTGAGGAGATCAGGGAGCAGTTTCGGCACGAAATGGGGTTTGACCAGCCTCTCTCAGTGCAGTACGGCAAGTTTCTGTGGAAGGCCCTTCAGGGCGATTTCGGAACCTCCTATAGGCAGCGCCTTCCTGCCATGGCCCTGGTCCTTGAGCGGCTCCCCCGGACCTACCAGTTGACCTTCTCGGCGCTGCTCATAGCCATGATTGTTGCCATTCCAGCTGGGGTCATGGCGGCGGTCTATCGGAACACATGGGTAGATACACTTACAATGGGTTTTTCCCTTATTGGACAGGCCACACCCACCTACTGGATGGGCCTGTTGTTCATCATCTTATTCTCTGTACGCTTACGCTGGTTCCCTACTGGGGGAGCCCAGGGGCTAGAGTCCCTGGTATTGCCCGCCACTACTCTGGGCCTTTACTCCATGGCCCGCATCGCAAGGATGACCAGGTCTAGTATGCTGGAGGTGCTGCGGACTAACTATGTTCGGACGGCTCGGGCCAAAGGGCTTTCAGAGCGGGTGGTTTTATACAAGCACGCCCTCCGCAACGCCGCCTTGCCGATTGTCACGATCCTCGGACTAGAGCTAGGAGGGCTACTGGGCGGCGCTGTAATCACTGAAATGGTTTTTTCATGGCCTGGTGTTGGACGCCTAGCCGTCAACGCCATCCATGGTCATGACTATCCGGTGGTACAGGCTGTGGTGTTTATCATTGCTACCACCTTTGTTCTCCTTAACCTACTCACTGATTTGACCTACGCTTTGCTTGACCCAAGGATCCGTTATGATGGCAAGGGGGGAGCCTAGTCGTGAAACTCCCAACAAGGGTTGCCGGGCGGCTACCTTCAAAGGCAATTATCGGCTTTGCAGTCATGGCGGCTGTAGTAGTCTGCGCGTTGCTGGCGCCGTGGCTGGCGCCATACGACCCCAATGACCAGAGCCTGCCTGACCGATTATCCAAACCCAACTGGCTGGTGGACGAGGACAATGGCTACTTCCTGGGTTCTGATGGCTTGGGTCGGGACATCCTTAGTCGTATCATATACGGTTCTCGCATTTCTCTGACAATTGGCATTCTGGCCGTTGGCCTCTCGGGAATCTTGGGCTCGCTCTTGGGCATGTCCGCTGGCTACTTTGGAGGTTGGTGGGAACAGTTGGTGCTCCGCCTGGCGGACATCATCTTGTCCATCCCCTTTATTCTACTGGCAATCGCTATTGTTGCGGTCCTGGGCCCCAGTATTGTCAACCTTGTCATCGTTTTTGTGGCGACAAGATGGGTTCGTTACGCCCGGGTTGCCGCTGCCCAGACTCTTTCCGTCAAGGAAGGCGATTTCGTGGCGGCAGCCAATGCCATGGGGGCCAGCCCTATTCGAACTATGCGGCTCCATGTACTACCCAATATCACCTCTGCCCTTATTGTTTTGGCGACCCTTGACTTCGGTTTTGTGATTATTATTGAATCTGGCCTCTCCTTTCTAGGGCTAGGGGTGCCCCCCCAAATTCCCTCATGGGGGGGAATGCTTGCCGACGGGCGTAACATTCTTAACCTGGCCTGGTGGATATCGACCTTCCCGGGGCTTGCCATTGTCGCCACGGTGACGGCCTTTAACCTTCTGGGAGACTGGCTTCGAGATAAGCTTGATCCGACTCTGCGGGGACAGGGCTAGTAGGAATAGAATTCAGGTAGGATGGTGTTAATGAACGCTAAACACAGCACGCAGCAAAGGACAATACAGATGGTCCATTCAACCTTTGATAATAGTAGCGCCAGATGGCTTGAGATCAGCGACAGGGTCTGGAGCTACGCCGAGGTAGGCCTTCAGGAGTATCAGAGCGCCAGTCTCCTCTCTACGACCCTGGAGGAGGCGGGTTTCAATGTTAGCCGAGGACTGGCAGACATGCCCACGGCCTTTGTAGCTGAGTGGACCCAATCTCCTGGCTCCAGCCCTGGATCCGGGCCTGGGGCGCCAGTGGTTGCCATCCTCGGAGAATTCGACGCCCTGCCAGGCCTGTCGCAAGCCGTTGACACAGAACAGAGGCCGATAGTGCCTGGTGCCCCAGGACACGGCTGCGGTCACAACCTTCTTGGGGTTGCGGGGGTCGCTGCCGCTGTTGCCGTCAGGGAGGCCATGGAAGAGGCCGGACTCGAGGGGACCATACGATACTATGGGTGTCCCGCCGAGGAAACCCTTGTAGGAAAGGTTTTTATGGTCCGCGAGGGACTCTTTAGCGATGTGGATATAGCCCTAACCTGGCATTCAGGGGATGTGAACGCTGTGCGGGAGGGCAGTACCGCCGCCCTGATATCGACAAGGTTTCGTTTCTACGGTAGGGCGGCTCATGCCGCTGGAAGCCCCGAATCTGGCAGGAGTGCTCTGGATGCTGTGGAACTGCTGAATATCGGCGCCAATTATCTACGAGAACACGTTCCTTCAACAACCCGCATCCATTACGTTATTACGAATGGTGGGAGCGAGCCAAACATTGTACCCCCTGAGGCCGAGGTTTGGTACTATGTGCGCGCTCCTCTCTTCGAGGAGGTACAGGAGGTCTATCAGCGGTTGCAGAAGATAGCAGAGGGAGCGGCCCTGATGACGGAGACCCAAATGGAAGAACGCTTTCTAACGGGCTGTCACAATTCGCTCCATAATCAGGTGATTGGCGATATCTACATCAAAAACATGAGGGAAATAGGGCCACCCCAGTTCTCCCAGGAGGAGATTGACTGGGCCAAGGGGCTGCGGGATGGCTATGCCCCCCAGCAGTTGCGGAGCCAGGCTAACTTCTACCAGCGTTCCGATTGGGCAGAGTCTTTGGTCCTGCACCAGGAGGTGGGTCCCCTGGGGACCGATGTTAAGGATAGGAGCGGTTCCACCGAAGTTGGAGATGTGTCCTGGGTAGTACCCCTGGCGCAGTTTAGCACCACATGCCAGCCCTTTGGTACCCCCGGCCACTCCTGGCAGGTTACCGCCTCCGTTGGCGGGACCATTGGCCACAAGGGGATGCTGTACGCCGGCAAGATACTGGCTTTGACAGCCCTAGACTTTATGGCTGACAGGGAGCTAGTAGAGGCGGCGAGGGCCGATCTCCGTGAGACCCTGGCTCGCCGGCACTACCAGTCCCCACTACCGGAAGGCCTGAAGGTGCCCCTTGATCAATTATCAAACCATAAGTGAGGTGCAGAACCGTGAGCATTAGAGTGAAAGAGACCAGGTTTCTCAGGGACGATGCCTACCAGCAGATCAAGCGGTCAATCATAACTGGACAGTACGAACCAGGAACGGTTCTGTACGAGACTGTTCTGTCCAAGGAAATGGGAATGAGCCGGACCCCCATTCGTGAGGCCCTGATGCTCCTCAGTAAGGAGGATCTGGTCAAGGCCCTGCCCAATGGAGGGGTTCTGGTAGCCACAGCCACCCTTGAAGAGATTAACGAGATCTTCGACCTACGCCTGTGCCTGGAGCGTTATGTTGTTGAGGAGATATTCTCCCGTCAACTAAGAGTTGATGTCACAGAGCTCAGGAAGATTTACGCCAGGCAGGCTAAGGCCTATGAAGAAAACGACGTTTGGGAGTTCTTCGACGCCAATAGGGCCTTTCACATCGAGTTTGTCACCCTCTTGGGTAACAAGACCCTTGCCAGTGTGATGGAGGGGCTGCGCGACAAGCCCATCCAGTCGGGCTTTCGCGCCCTGCGAAATAAGGCTAACCTGGAAGAGGCCCTTGGGGAACATGAAACAATCATCTCCGCTCTTGAAGCTGGGGATGAGGACCTCTTGATGGAAGAGGTAGCCAAGCACGTAGCTAATGCGAGGCGACGGCTGTTTAGCAGATAGAGAACCCAGGGCGGCCTTCGGTTGGGGAGCGAGTAAACCCTATGAACCTGACAGATAGGCAGGTATTAAGCTTCCTATGGAGAAGCGACGTCAGTAAACTTGAGGAGATTCCGGCTACCATCCAGGTATGCAGGGAGGGTCCCAGAACAACAATGAAACATACATCTCCAGGGAAGGAAGCCGAGCCATGCAACACCCGGTTCTCGATCTGTTTCATCCACTGATCCGCAAGTGGTTTATCGAAAAAGTGGGCCGCCCCACAGATATTCAGGTCCAAGCCTGGCCCCGCGTTGCCGAAGGCGAGCATGTCCTCATCACAGCACCCACGGGCAGCGGCAAAACCCTGACCGCCTTCCTCTGGGCCCTGCAAAGGCTCATTACCGGGGATTGGCAGGGCGGCAGGGTCCGGGTCTTGTATGTCTCGCCCCTGAAGGCCCTCAACAACGACGTGCAGCGCAACCTGTTGAAGCCTCTTCAGGAACTGGAAGCCTACTTCGAAGAAGCAGGTGAGGCCTTTCGCCCGATCCGGGTGCTCACCCGCAGCGGTGATACCCCGCAAAGAGACCGCCAGCAGATGCAGCGCCGGCCACCCGAGATTCTAATCACTACACCTGAGAGCCTTAACCTGCTGCTCACTTCCAAGAACAACCGTCGAATTTTGAGCGGCGTAGAAACGGTCATTATAGACGAGATCCACGCTGTCCTGGACAACAAGCGGGGCACCCACCTGATCACGGCGGTGGACCGGCTCATTCCCTTGGCGGGGGAATTCCAAAGGATCGCCTTATCCGCCACGGTTCGCCCCCTGGAACCGGTGGCCGATTTTGTGGGTGGCCTGAAAGCACACCAGAACGGCAAGGATTACCGCTATGAAAGGCGCCCTGTGACTATCCTGAAGTCCACCGCCGAAAAACAGTATGACCTGACCGTTGACGCTATTGAACAGACTAATGACGGGCTGGAGGGGGTGGAGCAGGACGCCCCCTGGCAGGCCCTGGCTGCCGCCCTGGTCAGGGAGATTAGCGAAAACACTGCCACCCTGGTGTTCTGCAATAACCGCCGGACAGTCGAAAAACTGACCCGCTATATCAACGATGCCGCGGGTGAGCCCCTGGTCTACTCTCACCACGGGTCACTGGCTCGGGAGCTCCGCCTGACGGTGGAACACAAACTCAAAGCCGGCGAGCTGAAAGGCATTGTGGCCACTAATTCCCTCGAATTGGGGATCGATATCGGCGAACTGGATAAAGTGATTCTGGTTCAAACGCCCCCCTCCCTGACTGCGACCATCCAAAGGATTGGCCGGGCCGGCCACGGGGTGGGCCAGGTGAGCTCTGGCATTCTGTTCCCCGTTCACGGGCGCGATTTTGTGGAGGCCGCAGTAGCTTCACGCAACCTGCCCGCGGCCGAGATTGAGCCCATCGCCCCCATTGAAGCGCCCCTGGACGTGCTGGCGCAGGTGCTCTTGTCCATGACCGCCGTGGAGACCTGGGACTTGGATGAGCTTTACGCCTTCCTCAAGACCAGTTATCCCTATCGCGACCTGCCCCGGAAGAGTTACGACCTGCTGCTGGAGATGTTGGCGGGGCGCTACGCGGACACCCGCTTGCGTGAACTCAGCCCCCGCGTCATTCTGGACAAGCTGGATCATACGGTCAGGGCTCGTGACGGCGCAGCGCGCCTTGTCTACTTGGGGGGCGGCACTATCCCTGATCGGGGTTACTATGACCTCCGTCTGACGGACACCAGGGCCAAGATCGGCGAGCTCGATGAGGAGTTTGTCTGGGAGCGGAGCTTGGGCGAAACCTTCATGCTGGGTACCAGGGTCTGGCGGATCATGCGCGTCACGCACAATGATGTGGAAGTGGTTCCCGGCGATCAAGCAGTTAACATCATCCCCTTCTGGCGGGCGGAAGAGCAAAACCGGGATTTCTTCTATGCCGAGAGAATAGGCCTCTTTTTAGAAGAGGCGGAGCGTGACCTGGAGACGGAAACGATATCCTTTGCTGATCAGCTGGCGACAGAGAGTAACTGGTCAGCATACGCCGTGGAAAGGCTCATGGCATTTCTCAAGCGGCAGAGAGAAGCGACGGGTCAACCCCTACCCCATCGTCACCATGTTCTAATTGAGCACCTTGCCGACCCTCTGAACACGACAGACAGCAAGCAAGTCATTGTGCATACCCTTTGGGGGGGCAAGGTCAATCGGCCCTTTGCCATGGCCTTGGCCGCCGCCTGGGAGCAAAGCTTTGGCTATCCTTTGGAGATTTACACTAGTAGCAACAGTATCACGCTTATGCTGCCCCACAGCTTCACCCCGCGAGATGTTTTCTCCCTGGTCTCACCCCACAACATAGAGACCCTATTGCAGAGGAAACTGGAAGGCTCAGGCTTCTTTGGAGCAAGGTTTCGCGAAAACGCAGGTACTGCCCTGCTGTTACCCAGGGCTAGTTTCAAGAAGCGCATGCCCCTATGGCTTAACCGCCTCAGGGCCAAGAAATTGATGGCAGCGGTCACCCAATATGCCGATTTTCCGATCATGCTTGAGACCTGGCGTACCTGCCTTAATGACGAGTTCGATCTGGAAGCCGTCAAACAACTGCTGGATGAGATATACGATGGCCGGATCAGGATCAGCGAAACCGTCACTCAGCAGCCGTCTCCTTTTGCCTCTGACGTGATCTGGCGCCAGACCAACAAATACATGTATGAAGACGACACCCCTTCTTCCGACAAGCAGTCAGGTTTGAGCCAGAAGCTATTGAGGGAGCTGGTGCATGCGCCATATCTACGGCCCGAGATCCCGGAGGCCCTGGTTAAGGAGCTGGACGGCAAACTCAAGCGGACCGCCCCGGGCTATGCCCCCACTGACGGGGATGAACTACTGCTCTGGATCAAAGAGCGTCTTTTCATTCCCGCTGACGAAGCGACCTCACTCTTTGCCGCCATGGAACGGGATCTCCAATCAGCCGGTGACAGTTCAACCGTAGAAGAGATTAAGGATAGCCTGGGGTCCAAGGCAGCCTGGCTTCACCTGCCTGGGGTGGAGCAGCCGGGCCTTTGCGCCCTGGAGATCCTGCCCAGGATCACCGCTGACTTGGGTGTGGACTTCTCCGACCTGACCCTTCGCCCCCTAGTCCCTCAGGCAGCCGAACAGCTGTCGGCAGGCCTGAACAAGGCGGCTGCCCTTTTTGAACAGGAAACGACCGAGACGGCCGCGGAGCCCAAGGAGTTCAAGAGCAATACCGCCTTCTTTGTGGGCCAGTGGTTGTCCTACTACGGTCCCGTGCCACAGGGATTTGTCGGCCGGTGCCTTGGACTGCCGGCTGAAGTTTGCGCGGTTGTGTTTGCCACCCTGCTGGAAGAGGAATGTATCGTGGTGGATGTAGTCACCAAAGGCGCCGGCGAAGAACAGGTATGTGACCGTGAGAACCTGGAGCGCCTGTTCATCATGGCCAGGCGCGCTCGCCGGCCGGAACTCAAGCCCTTGCCGGCTACCGCGTTACCCCTGTTCTTGGCGACCTACCAGGGGGCTACGGAAAGAGGGACCACTATTGAGGACCTACAGGCGCGCCTGGAGCAGCTCTTCGGTTATGTTGCCCAAAGCCATCTTTGGGAGGAAGCCATTCTACCGGCCCGCATGGAGCCCTACTACACCGCCTGGATGGACAGCCTGATGCAAACCAGTGACCTGATTTGGTTTGGGCGCGGCAGCAAACGAGTTGGCTTTGGATTTCACGAGGATTTGGCGATGTTCTCTCCCGACGAGGAGGGTGAGGAGGGCAAAGGAGACGAGAATGAAGCTCAAGCGCGGGCGCTCTTTCCGGACCCGTGGGGAAAGTATGATTTCTTTGCCCTCAGCCGACATACAGGTTTACCCAGCGATGTTCTAACGCAAAGACTATGGCAGCATGTTTGGCAGGGCAGCATCACCAACGACAGCCTTGCCGTATTACGCAAAGGGATCCTCACCAAATTCACCCCCCTCCAGGTGGAAGACAGGCGTGGCTTCCGCCGCCGCACTGGCCGCAGCCGCTGGTCCGCTTCCCGTCCTTTACAGGGCAATTGGTATGCCTTGCCGGAAGGAGAAGAGCGAGATCTCATGGAGCAGGAGGAGCTGGTCAAAGACAGGATCCGCCAACTCCTTTCCCGCTATGGGGTGCTTTTCCGCGAGCTGCTCGGGCAGGAGTTGCCTGAGATGCAGTGGCGGCGCATCTTCCGTACCCTGCGCCTGATGGAGTTTTCGGGGGAGATTATTGCCGGGCATTTCTTCGAGCAGATCACAGGTTTACAGTTTGCCTCCCCGGAAGCAAGCCGTTACTTGGGCCAAGGGTTAAACGAGGACAGCATCTACTGGCTGAACGCGGCGGACCCGGCCTCGCCCTGCGGGCGTGGACTTCCCGGAATGGACGAAGACCTTCCCGCCCGCCGGCCAACCAATTACGTGGTCTTTCATGGCACCCGGCTGAAGGTAGTAGTCAGACGTAACGGCAAAGACCTCTTAATCAAGACTGAACCCGATGATCCCGCTTTGCCCGCATATTTCGCTTTCTGCAAGACCCTCTTAACGCGAGACTTTAACCCCTTAAAAGTGGTGGTCGTGGAATCGATCAATGGCCAGCCGGCCCTGAAAAGCCCCTACAAAGAGGCTCTACAAGGGATTGGCTTTACGGGTCAGTACAAGAACCTTGAATTGAGACGACGATACTAGACCGGGAGTTCCACCCCCGCCAGTCGGAGACCGCTGGCGGGGATGAACATCGCCCTGCTATTCAGCAATGGATTCATACAGGTCAAACACAAACTCGCTGAACTCGGGATTAGCGAGGGTCTTGTCAAGCACCGGCCTGATGAGAACCTCGGGGTTAACCAGTTCCTCAAGGCAGGGCTCCCCCGAGAAGACATAGTTGCTGTCCTCAACCCAGGCAGCAAGCCTCTGCCAGGCTTGCATCATTTCTTCAGGGCTCTCCTTGATTTCGCAGCGAGTAACAGCAAAGAGCCCACCCTCAAACTCCTTGATCTCAACGCCTTCGTTGCCAGTTGTCTCGACATCCTCGTCAGCGCCGATGGTCATCCACTGCTCATAGCCGTAGTTGTCCGAACCCGCTGAGGGTGAGGGATTGTTAAACCCAAAGAAGCGTCGTCCCTCCAGGCTGTGAAGTAGGTCCATATCAGCCGCCCACCTCATCAAAATGTCCCAGGCCGCCGGTTCTGGCTGTTTGCCAAACCCCAAGGCGCTGACTGCCCGCATGGGCTCAAGCCTCACGATCCGTACACTTAGTTCCTTCATGACTGCAAACTCCTCCTTTTGTTATTGTGCTAACAGCATACATGAGTATACCTGACACCCTCTGTCATGAATCTGTGGTACCATGAAAACATCTACAGAGAAGGAGCATGATGAGATGCGCGCTGACCGGTTACTCAAACTCCTACTGACCCTTCAAAGCCATGGGAAACAGACCGCCAGGGAGCTGGCGGAGGAGCTGGAGGTGTCTGAACGTACCGTTTACCGGGACATCGAGGCCCTGAGCGGAGCGGGCGTCCCGGTGTACACAGAGAGGGGTCCCGGCGGCGGTTGCGCCCTGCTTGATAACTACCGGACATCCCTAACAGGATTAAGCGAAGACGAGATAGCGGCGTTGTTCGCTTCGGGGATCCCGGCGCCCTTGGATGAACTCGGTGTCAAGCGGGAGCTTAAGACCGCCCTTCTCAAGCTGGCGGCGGCTCTGCAAGGGCGAAGCCCTGAGGTGGAGAGCGATTTCCGACCCAAGGTCTATATCGATTGGGATAACTCCCAGGATGGTCAGGAGGGGTTACCCCACCTCCATGCCCTGCGTCGGGCCACCTGGGAGAACCGTAAGGTCAGGTGTACCTACCGGCTGTGGTCTGATTGGACAGCAACCCGCTGTCTTGATGCCTACGGCCTGGTGGCCAGTGGCGGCAGATGGTTCCTGGTAGCCTGGGGCGGCAATCACACTCGGGTCATCAAGGTTGCCGATGTCTTAGATGTTGAGGCTCTTCCAGAGAGTTTCACGAGGCCTGACGGTTTCGACCTCAAGGAGTTCTGGATCAAATGGAAGGAGAAGTCGGCAGCAGCTGCTTCCAGGCTGCAGGTGGTGGTCCAGGTGTCCGCTCCTTCGGTGGTGACGGTAGCCAGGGATCTGGCCCCGCACATAGTGTCATCATCCGCTGAAGCCCCAGAGGAGGGTGGCAGTTCCCCTTGGGGCAAGGAGGGCGATATAGTTACTATGGAGCTCGCTTTTGACAACATTAGTCAGGCGCGGACGAAGCTTCTACCCCTGGGAAAGGCAGTTGAGGTACTGGAGCCACTGGCCCTAAGAATGACTATTGCTGATTACGCTGAGCAGACCCTGAGGCTTTACCGCTAGCGTTCCAGGGCCCAGTTGCAGACGGTGGAACTCGGCTGTTGCGCAAAGTTCGTCCTCATTAACGGGACTGCCAGGTCCGCAAGCCAAGGGGGGTTACATTGAATGAGTTGGATGCTGCAAGCTCTCTCCGATTACCTTACCGAGGTCAGTCTCAGGTTCACCGTTGGTGAGGAAAAGTCTTTGTTGCAATGTCCTTCTCGGGAGACAACGGGAGATGGAACTGCATCGCCGTCTCCACACTCTCCAAGCTTCGCTCAGGCGCCGCTCCACGTGAAGGATCATAACGAAGCCTCAAGGGCTTCTTCCCGGCCCGTGAGTAGGCGTATTCTATTGTCCACTTGGGTGAATTGGCACATCAATGAAGTCGGGCAGCGCTTGGACTCCGCTTGATGCTCGCTCGGTATCGAAAACAGGGCAGAGGTGGAGCTTCATCTCCTCGATCTGTTTCTCCGTCGCTGTAAGGATATCTCCTCTGCTCAGCGGTTACACGGGCGCCTGGCCGGGACACCACATCATCATTGCCAAAGAGGCCGGGGGGGGTGAGTGTTCATCGTGCAGCAGGATTGGCCTCTTCAATCGGCGAAGGGCTAGTTGTTTTGTTGCGTTCCACGCCTTCGCCCGGCGCGCGACCTGACGGGACGCCTTCACCAGGATGGTGCGGGAGTTTGACAGGTATTTAGGCATGTTTGGCGCCAGGAGTAGTGAGAGCAGGTACCCGATCCCAAACCAGACAAGAGAGGTGCTGTGTGTTGCTAGCCCCAGAAATCTCTGAGTACTATTCGAGCTACGGAATAATGACTGACCCGGGCCAGCACAGGGAGTTGCTTGAGGCGCTCCCCGACGATGTTGGGTCGCTGTGCGAGATCATCCACGGGCTGGTAATCCATGACGGTTGGATTGCCCATTACGGGGTGGAACTGCGTGAGGGCTGGCTTTCTGAACTCAGGTTGAAACGGGTGGAAAAGAGCATCAGCCGCATATTAGAACTCAATCCCAGCCCTTTGCATGTGCCGCGTCCGCCAGCGGAACGGCTCATTGGGTGCTGCCGGGACTTCACGGTATTGCTGTGCTCTATCCTGCAGACCAAGGGCATTCCAGCCCGGGCTCGCGTGGGGTTCGATGCCTACCTTGGCCTTGATGCACCTACCTTTGGCGACCACTGGGTATGCGAATACTGGGACGAAGTCGAAGACCGCTGGGTTTTGGTTGATGCCCAGATTGACGACCTTCAGCGTCAGCGATGGGGGATTGACTTTGATGTGTTGGATGTGCCCCGGGAGAGGTTTCTCCTTGGCGGCAGGGCCTGGGAGATGTGCCGCTCTGAGGGATACGATCCAACGCGGTTTGGACTCAAAGACGCCCGCGGCCTCTGGTTTGTCAGGGGCAACCTGGTCCGCGACCTGGCCGCCCTGAACAAGGTAGAGACAGTGCCATTCCTGGTGGGCAGGCCCTGGGATGGGTGGGAGATAATTACCAAGGAAGACTCGGCGCTGTCGGCGGGGGAGTTGGAATTGCTGGACCGTGTGGCCCAACTTACTCAGGGGGTGGGCGATGACACCGTCGAACTGAGAAGGATCTGTGGGGATACCCCCCTATTCTGGCCGCCAAAAGAGAGGCTGTAACCCGCGTGGAGAAGGAGGAGATCGATCATGGTTCTACGTTTCCTGCGTGGAAGAACCGGTTGGTTGCTAACCCTCGCAGCAGTGATCTTAGTTGGCGCAGTAGGTCTTCACTTATTTAACCCGCTTTACACCATCGTCCTGTCGGACCGGGTTAAGGTGGCCCTTACACCGGGCCCCCGGTTTCCCCTGACAGGGGAACAGAAACGGGAGGATTTCCTTTTTCTCTATGACTTCCTCAGAGACTCATACCCATGCTTCGATGGAAAGACTGAACTCTACGGGTACGATTGGTTGGCCCAAAGGGATAGGTTTGAGGCCATGGTGGAGGCATCCACCGATGACGCCTCCTTCTACCGCGCGATACGGCAGATTGCTCTGGCCGTCCAGGACGGACATGTCCATGTCTTCAGTGCCTCTGCCCAGGAAAGAAGGTCGGCGTGGCTTCAGGAGAAACATGTCATCCCTGAACTAAAGCGAAGCCTGCAGGGGGTGGTGCCTGATGAGGCGCTTAGAGGAAGCGTTCCACCAGAGGTCTTCACGTCAGAGGTTGTCAAGGCCAGCCAGCACTGGGCCCGTATTGCCCAGCAGGTTGGCCAGGCTGCGAAAAGGCCACCGGTGGACTTCGCCTACTTAAGCGGCAGCTACATCGCGGTCGATGGCGCCCGAGGGGGCTGGACCAAGGAGTTTGGCATCCCCAGGGGCTCAACGCTAGTCACCATCGACGGCATCAGCCCGGAGGAGTACGTTCTTACCCTTGCAGAGCGGGTTCCCCTCAAGTATGACGCTCATTCCAGGAAGGCTTTCCTTGATCCCCTTGTCTTCAATCCCGACGACGACCAGGTCACTCTGGAGCTGGAGGCGCCCAGCGGAACCAGGCTTTCGGTGATCTTACCCACAGTCTCAGAGGATGTAGACCCCTATCTACTGAACTTCCCGAAGCAACCTCGCCTTTACGATCCCTACGCAAGCGTCGAGACGGAGGTCTTGAGGGAAGGAGCGGTAGCGTACTTACGGATCACCAGCTTTAACTGGAGGGGCCGGGACAAAGAGGAAGTGATGGCACTCCTGTGGGATGTCAGAGACTATCCGTCGCTGATTATCGACGTCAGGGGAAACGGCGGGGGAGCCACATCCTCATGGATGAACTACCTGGTCTCCCCACTGCGTCAGGACGAGGATCCGGTGATCTGGACCTATTACGAGATGGCGAGGGAGTCAGCCAAGGACAACCCTGCAGCCAGAGTGTGGCTTGACTCCAGCGGTGTTCCGGCGGAGGCGCCTGACTTCCCCTACGGTGAGGTTCCCGATGGTTTCGACATTTTTAGGGTCCAGCAGCCCGTACCGGTGCAGGTGCTCAGCAAAGAGAAACTGGCGGAGCTTGGTCTGGAGGAGGCGGACTGGCTTCAGTCCATGGATCCCGTGGGTTTCGCGGGCAGGATCTATCTGCTGGTCGATAGGGAGGTCTACTCGGCGGCAGAGGCCCTGGCTGCCTTCGCCAAGGCCACGGGATGGGCAACCATTGTTGGCCCGGGTACCGGAGGAAGCGGGATTGGTGGCGAACCCGTATACGCGTCGCTGCCAAACAGCCGGCTTGTTGTTAAGTCGATACTCACTGTGGGGCTCAACCCTGATGGAACCGTCAATCAGCTTGTCGGCACCACCCCTGATGTATGTGTGGACTATACCAGGGAGGACTTTTTAGCCCTGGTGAATGGCCATTGGCCCGAATGCGATACGATCCTGCAGAAGGCTTTGGACCTGGCTCTATCTGAGGGCAAGTGATCTCTCGCAGGTTGACCCGGCCCTATGGGTCTGGGTCCGAGAGAAGGGGACTAACGAGCCGGCTGCCCTGGGGATAACCAGCTATTAGGAATCCATTAAGGAGGCTGACTAGCTAAGGTGGGACTTGACCTTGAACTAGATAGGGTTTTTCACCGGCCCGACGCTCAGATCGATATCCCTCAGGATGATCTTGTCGACGGGGCTGATGTTAGCCGGTAGATTATCGACGTCAAACCACTTAAGTTCCGCCACTTCACCGTCACAGGCCTTGATTATGCCTTCGTATTCATCACACAGGAAGACAATGCACACACAGTACACCTCGTTGCCGTCTGGATAGACAATGTGCAGGTCCTCTCCGGAGAAGACGCCGTAGAGCGTCAGGTTGAGGGGGGTGATGCCGACCTCCTCCTTCAGCTCCCGGGCGGCTGCCTCCTCAACGCTCTCGCCCAGGTCAGGAACCCCGCCATGAATCGCCCAACTGCCGTTGTCAGAACGCCTCTGCAGCAGGATCTGTTTCCCCTTGTGCACGATCACCCCGGCCACAGGCACTAGAATCGGGGCGGTGCCGACGTGCTTTCTCAGGCTGTAATAGTAGTCGCTCATGGGTCGCCTCCTCTCGCTGCCTTCCAGTCTAAGAGCACTGGCGGTATATCCATGATATAGCAACCGCCAGGCACCGATCAAAGGTTGCCAGCGGTTCCGGTTTGCTATAGCCGTGCAGGATGATAAAGTCAACTTTCAGGGCCTTGGCCAGGACCGCCGCCTCATCCATGAGCTGTAAGCCCCTTTGCTGGTCGTGTTTAACAGCGCTAGTCAGGTATTGGGACATCTCTCTGCGCGCCAGAAAGCTTGGGTTCCAGTGTCCCCGCTGCTTCCTTAATGGACGCACCAGTGCTTTACCCCCCCCAAGAAAAAGATACCAGAAAGTTCAGTAAATAGTCGGGAGCCCCTCGCTGGGGTTGTGAACGGCATGTTTCCGGGCCTCGAGCTGAATCAGACCAGTACTGTTTGCAATCAGTGACACTTGGCCGACTTGAGGCGGGAGGTGATTTGTGCCTGAATATTGAAACAGTAGCTCAACCGCGGTTAGAATGCGTCTTATAGGGACTGTGTGAATGTTAGGACAAGGTGACAGTTGGTGGTGATATCTTATGTCTGAAAAGGCAGAAAACATCTATGACAAGGATGACGGGGCTACGGAACCCACAAGTCCAACAAGTACGTTGGGGTTCATCGAGGAGGCCATCCTCCTTCAGATTGCCAAGGGTCAGCACGTACCTGGAGACAAGCTCCCCAGTTGCCGGCAGCTGGGCGGGCTCCTGTCGGTCAGCCATAACACCGTCTACAACAGCTACAGACATCTGGAGCAGCGCGGTATCGTTGAGGCTGTGCACGGCAGCGGCTTTCGCCTGGTTAACACAAACGTGGGTATGCAGGACCTGACTAACCTCCTCAAGAGGCGGCTCAAAGAAATCATCGTTCAGGCGCGCCAGACCGGTTATTCGCAGGCCCAGGTACAGCAGGCCTTCGAGCACAGCCTGAAGGAGATGTTCGACGACCAGGTTCCAACCGTAGCCTTCATCGAG
>Ga0209643_1001539_pt1 | contig 20763 bp, 18 predicted proteins | sample AutmiccBRH37_all_FD_187383 | JGI IMG/M metagenome (GOLD analysis project Ga0209643, IMG submission 187383) | Deep subsurface microbial communities from Mt. Terri, Switzerland - Autotrophic microbial communities BRH/37_all (SPAdes) (version 2) | ecosystem: Environmental > Aquatic > Deep... | reverse complement strand
CGTCCACCGGGTCAGGTCTCCATCGAACGCTGACGTCAAACGCCAGTGTGCTACGGCTTTCAAGCGATTGATACTGGCGCCCGCTGAGAGATTTGAGGGCGGACGCTCGCCCTCGTCGCGCGTCATGACGGAACCTGGGGCGGTCGTCGCGGCTTGATGCGAGAACGGAAGGCCCCGATCCCCGATGAAATCATTTCTCGCCGCCGGCGTCGTCGCCGCCCTGTCCATCTCATTGGCGGCCTGCGTCACCGCCCCCTCGCCCGCCGACTATCGCGCGCCCCAGCCGGCCAAGGCCATAGACGCCGATCGTCTATGGTCCGGGCGGTGGCGCGAGATCGCGCGCCTGCCCGACCGGTTGACCGACGGCTGCGTGGCCGGAGCCTCGATCTACACGCGCCGCGAAGGCGACCGGGTCGATGTGCGTGACACCTGCCAGGTCGGCTCGCCCGAAGGCCGAGAAAAGGCCATCGAGGGCCGGGGCCGCATCCTGGACCCGGGCATGAACGCCAAGCTGCGTGTCAGCTATCTGCACGGACTGGTGACCTGGGACTACTGGGTGCTGGACCGGGCCGACGACTACAGCTGGTTCATCTCGACCGATCCGACGTTCAAGCGGCTGTTCATCTATACCCGCGACATCCCGAGCGCCGCCCAGGTTCAGGCTCTGACCGACAGGGCGCGCGCCCTGGGCTATGACGTCAGCCGGTTGGAATATCCTGCCCAACCCGCTCGATAGACGAAAGGCCCCGACGATTCGCCGGGGCCTTCCTGGTGGGTCAGTTCAGAGGCTGAACCGGAATGGCGGGAGCCTGAACCGGAGCCATCTGTATCGCCGGCGCGGCCGCACTTGCGGTCACCGTAGAGGGCGAGGCGCTGTAAGGGCGCGGTCCTGCAGGTTCAACCGGGGTTTCGGCGCGCGTGGTGGCCGGCTGATCGGTCGTGACCGGCGCGGCGCGGCGCGGGGCGGCCTGCTCTGTGCGGACCGACGGCGCTGAAGGCGCTGCCCGGGCCGGGCTCGTCTGCATGGGAGCCGCAGGCGTCGCGGGCGTAGCCTGGACCAGCGGGGCCGGGGTCGGCGTGACCGCGTCAAGAGCCGACGGTGCGACCTGCCTCGTCTCCAACGGGGCGGCGGGCGACGGCGCGGTCCCTTCGCCACCCATCATCAGGGCCGCCGCCGTGCCGACCACCGCGAGGGCGCCGATGGGCGCGACGATCATCCAGGTTCTGACCGGCTTCTTCTTGCGGCGGGTCTGCGCATAGCGGGGCACGAAGACTCCATCGGCCGACCGGCCGACGGTGTCGGTCGAGGCGATGGCGGGATCGGCGTCTGCATAGGTCATCGACATGATGTGTCCTCCATAACGTTGGTCGGGAAAACACGCCGTCGTCCGCGCCCGTTCCAGCTGGACTCGAATGACCTTCAAGAAATACCGAGATGGCCCCAGATCAGGCGACATCCGAACCTTTTTCGGGGTGAAATCCACGAACTGAGGCCGAAAAAGCGCAGGCAGCCTATGGATTTCCCCGACGTCACCCGAAGAAATGAGATGCTTCTTCGGGTGGATCGCGATTGTTTATCTGGCGTTTGATCGCCTCGCGGTTGACCGGACGGCCTCCCTTCGTTCATCACGAGGATGGGTGGAACACGCAGAGACCGGAGTAACGGCGCGCATGGGTTTGGTAGCCAATATCCGCAGGGACGTGCGCTTCGCGAGCGGTCTGTTCCGTCTGCTCAAGCGCATCAAGCCGATCGAGCTGGATAGCGACGTTCTGCTGTGTGACGACATCGAAGAGGCTGTCGACAAGTTTCCCGACAATGTCGCGGTGGAGGACGAACGCCGCAGCCTGACCTATCGCGACCTGGACGCCATGGCCAACCGCTATGCGCACTGGGCCAAGGGACGAGGCCTGAACCGCGGCGACACCATCGCCCTGATGATGACCAACCGCGTCGAATATCTCGCGGCCTGGATCGGCTTTTCCAAGGTCGGCATCGCCACCGCCCTGATCAACACCAATCTCAGCGGCCAGGGGCTGGCCCACTGCCTGACCATTTCCAACGCATTCCAGGTGGTGGCGGACGAAGACTGCTGGCGCCAGATCGAAGACACCCGTTCCCTGGTCGCACACAGCCTGATGCTGTGGGTGCTGGGCCTGAACGACGATGACGAGACCAGCGACCGACGCGGCCTGGACAAGCCAGTGCGCGGCGCTTCTTCCGTGCGACCGGCCAAGTCCGTCCGCGAGGGCCTGACCAATCGCGACACGGCCCTCTATATCTATACCTCCGGCACCACCGGCCTGCCCAAGGCGGCGCGTATCCCCCACTCCCGCGCGCGGACCTATATGCGCGCCTTCGCCGGCGCGACACGATCGACGCCGAAGGACCGGGTCTTCAACGTTCTGCCCCTGTACCATTCGACCGGGGGGCTGGTCGGCGTCGGCGCGGCTCTGCTTAACGGGGCGCGACTGGTCATCCGCAAGCGCTTCTCCGCCTCCAGCTTCTGGCCCGACGTGGTCGCGTCAGGCGCCACCATGTTCGTCTATATCGGCGAACTGTGCCGCTATCTGGTGAACTGCCCGCCCCAGGCCTACGAGAAGAAGCACAAGCTGCGCCTCGCCTTCGGCAACGGCCTGCGCGCCGACGTCTGGCCCGAGTTCCAGAGCCGGTTCAACATCCCCGACGTGCTCGAATTCTACGGCTCGACCGAGGGCAATGTCTCGCTGTTCAACTTCGACGGCAAACAGGGCGCCATCGGCCGCGTGCCCAGCTATCTGAAGAAGCAGATCAATATCCGACTGGTCCAGTTCGACGTCGAAAGCGAACAACCCATTCGCGGGACTGACGGCCTGTGTCGCCTGACCCGCGTCGGCGAGGTCGGCGAGGCCATCGGCGAGATCGGCAACGACATTCGCCACGACTTCTCCGGCTATGCCGACAAGGCGGCGTCGCAGAAGAAGATCCTGACCGACGTCTTCAAGAAGGGCGACCGCTGGTTCCGCACCGGCGACCTGATGAAACAGGACGCCGAAGGCTATTTCTACTTCGTCGACCGGATGGGCGACACCTTCCGCTGGAAGGGCGAGAACGTCTCGACCTCCGAGGTCGAACAGGTGCTGATGGATGCGCCCGGGATCGCGGAGGCCATCGTCTATGGGGTGCCGGTGCCGGGACAGGACGGCAAGGCGGGCATGGCGGCCCTGGTTCTGGACGGAAAGTTCGACGCCAAGGTCCTGGCCGATCATGTCGAAGGCAAACTGCCGCCCTACGCCCAACCGGTCTTCCTGCGGGTGATCGCGGCGGCCGAGACGACCGGCACGTTCAAGTATCGCAAGGCCGATCTGGTCGCCGACGGCTTCGATCCTGAAAAAACGGGGGCTTCCCTCTATGTGCGCGGGGGCAAGACCGGCTACCAGAAGCTGACGGCCGCGGCGCGAACCGCCATCCTGAACGGCGAAGGCCGCCTCTGAGACAAGACGGACGGCGTTCGCGAAACGCCGTCTTAATCATTAACGGCCATTCTTGACCCCTCTCCGGTCAGGATACCGCGTCACATGTTTCAGATCCTCGGCATCGTGCTGCTGTTCGGCCTCGTCTTCGGCAGTTACGCCATCTCTGGCGGCAAGTTCGACGTCATCATCCACGCCGCGCCGCACGAGCTGATGGCGATCGGCGGCGCCGGCATCGCGGCCTTCCTGATTTCCAACTCGATGACGGTGATCAAGGGCTCCATGGCGGGCCTGGGCAAGACCTTCGCCGGGCCGAAGTGGAAGAAGCAGGACTACAAGGACCTGCTGTCCCTGCTGTTCCAGCTGACCAAGACCATGAAGTCCAAGGGCGTCGTGGCCCTGGAAAGCCATATCGAAAAGCCCAAGGAATCGACCATCTTCCAGAAGTACCCCAAGGTGCTGAAGGACCATTTCGCCGTCGACTTCATCTGCGACACCCTGCGGATGATGACGATGAACCTGGAGGATCCGCACCAGGTCGAGGACGCGATGGAGAAGCAACTCGAAAAGCATCACCACGAGCATCTCGAGAACGCCCACGCCCTGCAGAACCTGGCCGACGGCCTGCCCGCCCTGGGCATCGTCGCGGCCGTGCTGGGCGTGATCAAGACCATGGGCTCGATCACCGAGCCACCGGAAATCCTGGGCGGCATGATCGGCGGCGCCCTGGTGGGCACCTTCATGGGCGTGTTCCTGGCCTATGGCCTGGTGGGACCGTTCGCCGCGCGGCTGACGGCGATCATCAACGAGGAAGCCGCCTATTATAAAATGATCCAGTCGGTGCTGATCGCCCACCTGCACGGCAATGCAGCCCAGATCTCGGTCGAGATCGGCCGGGGCGACATTCCCTCCTCCTCCCAGCCCTCGTTCGCCGAGATGGAAGAAGTGCTGAACAACATCGGCAGCGACTGACGCCGACAGGCGCGCCGGAACGTCCGATCAGCCGAAGGGTTGTCGAACCACGCCTGCCAAGCCTTGATCATGGCTTGCCCCCGGCTTCACGGCGGCGTTATCGTTCAGCGCGAGGCTCCGACCTCGCAAGAAGCAGCATCCGGAGGATTCTCATGCGCATCACCGCCCTCGTCGCCGCCATGGCCGCCGTCCTCGCTATGGCCGCCTGCCAGAAGGCGCCTGAGGAGAAGGCCCAGGAGGCCGCCAGCGATGCAGTGGAGGCTGCGGGCACCGCCGCCGAAGCCGCCCTGACCGCCGATCAAGCCGCCGCCGAAGCCGCAGCCGCAGCCAATGAAGCCGCCCAGGACGCCGACGCCGCGACGGCCACGGCTTCCGGCGACGCACACGGCGGGACCGACACCACGCACGCCGCGGCGACGACCACTCCGGCCAAGGCCGCAGACCCCGCTCCGGCCCACAACGACGGCCACTGAACCCCGCACCATCATGGAAAGGGCCGTCCCCTGCGGGCGGCCCTTTTTCTTGTCGGCGGCCAAGGTGCTAGAGGCCCCGCATGATGATCGATGACACTTCCCCGCAGTTGACCTGGACGGAGGACGGCGAGCCCCGCTCGGGCCGGTTTGGCGACGTCTATTTTTCGCGCGACGACGGTCTGGCCGAGACGCGGGCGGTCTTTCTGGAGGGCTGCGGCCTGCCCGACGCCTGGGCTGGGCGCCGGCGGTTCAGCGTGGCGGAACTGGGGTTCGGCACCGGATTGAACATCGCCGCCCTGCTGACGCTGTGGCGCGAGACCCGGCCCGAGGGCGGGCGTCTGCACATATTTTCGATCGAGGGTTTCCCTCTCGCCGCCGAAGAGGCGCGGCGCGCGCTTGGGGCCTGGCCTGAACTGGCCGAGGCGGCGCGAGCGCTGACCGACGCCTGGCCGGCGGGCACGCCCGGTTTTCATCGGATCGACCTGCCCGAGTTCAACGCCGTGCTCGACCTGGCCGTCGGCGACGCCGCCTGGGCTCTGGATCAGTGGTCGGGGCCGGCGGACGCCTGGTTCCTGGACGGTTTCTCGCCTGCCCTGAACCCCGGCATGTGGTCCGACGCCGTGATGGATCGGATCGCGGCCCTGTCGGCGCCCGGCGCGCGGGTCGCAACCTTCACCGTCGCCGGCGCCGTGCGTCGCGGCCTGTCCGAACGCGGCTTCGTCGTCGAGAAGAAGCCGGGCCACGGCCGCAAGCGCGAACGGCTGGAAGCACGGCTGGACGGCGCGCCCGCCCCAGAGTCCAGGCTTAGGATCGCCGTGATCGGGGCCGGTATCGCCGGCGCATCCGTCGCCCGCGCCGCCGTCGCCTCGGGGATGACGCCGGTCGTCATCGAGACGGCCCGGCCCGGCGCCGGCGGATCGGGCTTTCCCGCCGGCTTGGTCACGCCGCGACTGGACGCCGGAGACCAGGCCATCGCCGGCCTGTACGCCCAGGCCCTGGAGCGGGCGCGAGACCTGTACGACGCCACGCCGGGCGCGGTGCTGGGCCGGGGCGTGCTGCAACTGCCGCAAACGCCGCGCGACACGGCCCGGTTCGGCAAGATCGCCGCCCAGCCGCTGTGGCGCGATGGAGCCATGTCGGTCGTCGATGCGGAGACGGCGTCGGAACGGCTGGGAGAGCCGACGGCCGACGGCGGGCTGATGATGGCCGACGCCCGGGTAATCCAGCCCGCAGCCATCCTCGACGCCTGGCTCGACGGCGTCGAGAGGCTCACGGCCGAGGCGGCGCGGATCGAGCGGGACGGCGAGGCCTGGATCGTGCTGGACGGGGCCGGTCAGGTTCTGGTCCGGGCGGACGCCGTGGTCGTGGCCGCGGGTTGGGGCGCGGCGGGCCTGTTTCCGGATGGAGCGGGCCTGTCGCCGGTGCGGGGCCAGGCCGACTGGTGCGACGGCCCGTCCATCCCCGGCATCGCCTGGGGCGGCTATGTCGCGCCGACCAGCGCCGGCTTCCTGTATGGCGCCACCCATGTGCGGGGCGATGTCGGCCTGGAGCCACGCGACACGGAAAGCGCGCAGAACCTCGAGACCCTGCGCGGGCGTCTGCCGCGGCTCGCAGTAGAGGCGGAGGCCGGAGAGCGCTGGCGACGGGTCGCCATCCGCGCCACCACGCCTGATCGCCTGCCCTTGGCCGGCCGACGGACGGACGGGATCTATCTGCTGTCCGGGCTGGGCTCGCGCGGGTTCTGCGCGGCGCCTCTGCTGGGCGAACATCTCATCTCGCTGATTGCGGGAACGCCGTCTCCCCTGCCGGAAGCCTTCGTCTCCAAGGTCGATCCCGATCGATTCTCGCCGCTCTGAACGGCGTTCATCCCGTGTTCAGGCGAGGCGGTTCCTAGTCGGCGAGCCATTCCGCGAGGAGATTTCGATGCATTCCAAACTTGCCGCCGCAGCGGCTTCGGTTCTGGCGGCCTCGTCCCTGGCCGCCTGTGCTCCCGCCGCAAGCACGACCACCGCGGCGACAGACGGCAAGGTCGCGCGCTGCTTCCGCACCGACAGCGTGCGCAACTTCCGCGCCGACCGCTCGACCGACCTCTATATCCGATCGCTGCGCGGCGACGTCTTCCACATCAACACCAGCGGCGGCTGCACGGATCTTGATTCCGCGATCTCCATAGCCGTGCTACCGACAGGAGGCGGCTCGGATACGGTCTGTGTCGGCGACCCTGTGCGCATTCTCGTGCCGGACGCGTCGATGGGCCGGGGCGTCTGCCGCGGCTTTGTAAACAAGTCCCTCGACGCAGAAGAAGTCGCGGCTCTGCCCGACCGCGTGCGACCCTGACTTGCGGTCTCGGCCGTAGGGCGAGACAGGGTTGAAATCGGGCGATCACGGGTATCAAATCTTCCCCTTCATGGGGAGGATCACATGCGCGGAATCGCCAAACTCACACTCATCAGCATCGCAGCCCTGGCGGCGACGCCCGCAGCGGCGGAGAACTGGGCCCGGTTTTCCGCCAGCGATCGCGTCGTCTATCTGGTGGATCAGGACACCCTGACGCCGGTCGACGGGGTCGCCACGGCCCGTTTCGCCCGCGTCCCCGCCCAGGGCGACGCGACCGATCTGAGCCACGAGACCGAGGAACTCGCGATCCGCTGCTCGGACGGGCAGTCGCGCACCACCGCGATGGTCACGTACGGCCCGGACGGCGCCGAAACGGACCGGATCGCGGAGGACGGCGCCTGGGACGACACTCCGTCGGGTGGAATCTATGGCGGGATCAAATCCTTCGCCTGCGAGGACATGCGTCCCCAGGCCCGGTCCTGGCCGACGATCGCGGACTTTATCGCCGCCGGACGCGGCGATTGACCGCGTCCGTCCGGGCCAGCGGTCTATAGGGCGCCGAGACCGTCGATCTTCGGCGCCCGGCCGGCGAACTCGCGTCGCCAGCCGCCGGTTTCCACGGCCAGATCATAGGTCTGGTTGGCGTCGATCCAGTCGATCTGGAGCCTGTGTTCGCCCGCGACGGCGATTGAACGGTCGTCGTCGCCGAGGCTGACGCGCGCCGTGCCTGTTCCGGTCAGCACCAGGAGCGGCGCCCCGTCCCGCCAGTCCAGGCGCGCGGCCACTGCATCCCCGCCCGCGTCTGCGCCGACGAAACGCCGGTGGAATCCGTCCGGTCCCATGACCTGAAGATCGACGCCGCCGCCGGTCCAGACATCCTGAAGCCGCCGACCGCCCTCCACCGTATAGCGCCGAGGCACGGCCTCCAGGTTAAGCCGGTCATAGACATGGAAGACCGCCGCGCGCGATCCCGTGTTGATGAAGTCCAGTCGCACGCCCTTGGCCGCCGTCTCGAGCGTGCAGTCCAGCGCATAGACGCTGGGGCAGGCAGGGCGGAAACCGGGCGTCTGTTCGGGGCGCGACGGCTGGGTCGGGATAGGCGGGGTGGTGCGACCTTCCAGGGCTGCGGCCCGGACGGCGTCCGCCCGGGTCGAAGGCAGGGGCACGATCCGCGCATCCGCGCCGGTGAAGTCGAGGCAGGAGGTCAGGTCGCCGCAGACGGCGCGGCGCCAGGGCGAGATATTGGGCTCCATCACCCCAAACCGGGTCTCCAGGAAGCGGATCACCGAGGTGTGGTCGAAGACCTCCGAATTGACCCGACCGCCCCGGCTCCACGGCGACAGCACATACATGGGCACGCGCGGTCCCAAGCCGTAGGGCCGGCCGCGATATTCCGGCAGATCCAGATCGGCGTCGGCCGGGCTGGGTCGCAGATGATGCTCGCCAGTCAGATCGACGGTGGATCCGCCCCGCAGCGCGCCGTCAGGACCGCGGGCGGGCGGCGCCGGCGGCGGCACATGATCGAAGAAGCCGTCATTCTCGTCGAAATTCACCAGCAGGACGGTGCGGGCCCAGACCTCTGGATCGGCGGTCAGGGCGTCGATCACCTGGGCCGTATAGTCGGCGCCCTGGGCCGGGCTGGACGGTCCGGGATGTTCGGACCCGCCGGCCGTGGCGATGACGTAGGAGACCTGGGGCAGCCGCCCGGCCAGGACGTCGGCCTTCAGCCCGTCCAGCGCCCGAGTGGTCAGGCCCCGTTCGACCAGGGCCGGATCGGACCCCGGCGCGCCGACGACCGCTCGCTGGAAGGCCTCGAAACCGACCAAAGGGTTGTCGGTGAAATTATCGGCCATGTCCTGATAGACGCGCCAGTCGATCCCCGCCGCCTGCAGCCGCTCGACATAGGTGGTCCAGCGATACGGCTCCTCGGCGCCCCCGTCCCGCGGCAGGCTGTCGTGGGAATTGCCGATGCACGGCCCGCCCCGCTCGCCCGAGCCGTCGTTCGTCCCCGACCACAGCATGACGCGGTTCGGATTGGTGCCGGTCTGAAGCGAGCAGAAATAGGCATCGCACAGGGTGAAGGCGTCGGCCATGGCGTACTGGAAGGGGATGTCCGCCCGCTCGTAGTAACCCATAGAATGGGGATGTTTGGCCTCGGGCCAGCGCCCCATTCGCCCCTCGTCCCAAGCCGCCTGGGCGTTGGACCAGCTGTGGGGCGTGCCCTCGACCCGCATATGGGCGAAGGTCTGGCGCGTATTCAGCGCGAAAGGCGCCAGCCAGGCCGGCCCCACGCCCGAACCGTCATACTGCAGCAGGAGGTCGCGCTGGCGACCGTCGATGCTGGGCGCCGGCGCCGGATGGGGGTCGGAATAGCCCCTCACACCGTTCATCGTGCCGAAATAATGATCGAACGACCGGTTCTCCTGCATCAGGATCACCACATGTTCGACGTCCTGGATCGTGCCCGTATGAACGCGGGGCGCGATGCTCAGCGCCCGAGCGAGGGACGGAAAGGCCGCGGCTGCGGCCAGGCCGGCCAACAGGCCGCGGCGATCGATCTGGGGCATGGCGAGTCCGTACTGGGCTGGAACCGCTCCCTCTTAGAAGCCGGCTGTGACACAAACTGCACAGTATGGCTTGCGCGATGGATTTAACGCCGCTCGCTCGACGCCTCGCCAGCGCGCCCTCAGTCGTGCTGTTCGTCAATCGGCTGGTGGGTGAAGCCCTTGGCGCTGCTCATGGGTTTGGCGTCGCGCTCGATCTCGACCTCGCTTTCTGCATAGGCGATCAGCAGCCGCGCCAGATCCGCCAGAGCGGTCTCGTGGATCCGTTCGTAACCGTGGCTGGCGTCGATGCCGAAGGTGACCAGGGCGGTGCGGATGTCGGCGCCGGACTCCAGGGCCGAGGCCGAGTCGGAGCGGTAGTAGCGGAAGACGTCCTTCTGGTGCGGGATCTCGTGGTCGCGCGCCAGCTGGACCAGTTTGCGCGACAGGTGCCAGTCGAACGGGCCGGTCTGGTCAGCCATGGCGATGGTGACGCCGAACTCCGACGAGTTCTGGCCCGGGGCGGTGGTGCCGTTGTCGACCGTGACCATGGCCGCCACGTCGGGCACCAGGACGGACGAGGCGCCCAGCCCCACCTCCTCGGCGATGGTGAACAGCCACCAGGTGTCGACGGTCGGGGTGCGGCCTTCGCGGATCAGGCATTCCAGCGCCGCCAGCAGGGTGGCCACCCCCGCCTTGTCGTCCAGATGGCGCGACACGATGAAGCCGGTGTCCATGAACTCGGGCTGGGGGTCGATGGCGACGATGTCGCCGACGTCCACGCCCAGGGCCAGGGTGTCGTCGCGCCCGTGGGTGACGGCGTCGATCCGCAGTTCGACCTGGCGCCAGCTGACCGGCTGGGTGTCCACCTCCTCGTTGAAGGTGTGGCCCGAGGCTTTCAGCGGCAGGATGGTGCCGCGCCAGGCCCCGCCCTCGGAGAAGATCGTCGCGCGCGCGCCCTCCGCGAAGCGCGACGACCAGTGGCCGATGGCCACCAGTTCGAGGCGGCCGTTGTCCTTCACCTGTTTGACCTGGGCTCCCAAAGTGTCGACGTGGGCGACCAGGGCGCGGGCCGGGCTGGCGTCGCGCCCCGGCAGGCGCGCGCGAATGGCGCCGCGACGGGTCATCTCATAATCGAGGCCCAGCCGTTCCAGCTCGCGGCACAGCATCCAGACCGCTTCGTCGGTGTAGCCGGTGGGGCTGGGGGTGTTCAGCAGGTCGGCCAGGCGGGCCTTCAGGTAGTCGAGGTCTATCTCGGGGCGGGCCAAGGGGCCTCCTTCAGGCTTCGGATCTCGGGGCTGTCCGCGCCGAGGTCGGGGCGGACAGGGGGAACAGCAGGTCGACGAAACGCTCGGCGGTCGGCTGGGGCTCATGATTGGCCAGACCGGGGCGTTCGTTGGCCTCGATGAAGGCGTATTCCGGCTCGCGCGGCGAACGCACCATCAGGTCGATGCCGGTGACCGGGATGTCGATGGCGCGGGCGGCGGCGATGGCGGCGCGGATCAGGGTCGGATGCACCTCTTCCGTCACATCGTGGATGGTGCCGCCTAGGTGCAGATTGGCCGCCTTACGCACCAGGACTTCGGTCCCTTCCGGAGCCACGTCGTCCAGACGATAGCCGGCCTCGGCCAGGGTGCGTTCGGTCTCGTCGTCGACGGGAATGGTCGATTCCCCGCCGGTCGCGGCGGCGCGGCGCCGGCTCTGGTGCTCGATCAAGGACCGCAAGGAGGTTCGCCCGTCGCCGATCACGCGTGGCGGACGGCGCAGGGCGCAGGCCACGACCTTGTAGTCGATCACCACGAGGCGCAAGTCCTCGCCCTGGACCTGTTCCTCGATCAGCACCTCGGAACATATGCGACGCGCCCGGACCAGGGCCGCCTGCACTTCTCTCATGGTCGTCAAGCCGACGGCGACGCCCTGCCCCTGCTCGCCCCGCGCCGGCTTGACCACCAGGGCGCCGAACCGGGCCAGGGCGGCGTCGATGTCAGAGGGACTGTCGGCGTCGATCCGCTCGGGCACGCGCACCCCCGCCGCCTCGACGATCCGACGCGTCATCCGCTTGTCGTCACAGATGCTGAGCGACACGGCGGACGTCAGTTCCGAGAGGCTTTCGCGGCACCGCACCGAGCGGCCGCCCCAGTTCAGGCGGAACAGGCCGCCCTCGGCGTCGATGATCTCGGTATGGATGCCGCGCCGGCGCGCCTCGTTGACGATGATCCGGGCATAGGGGTTCAGGTCGTGGTCGTCGGTCGGGCCCACGAACAGGGCCTCGTTGATCGGGTTCTTGCGCTTGACCCCGAAGAAGGAGACCCGCCGGAAGCCCAGTTTTTCGTACAGGGCGATGGCCTGGTCGTTGTCGTGCATGACCGACAGGTCCATGTGCGCCAAGCCTTGAGTCTTGAAATGCTCGGCTAGGCGCCGGACCAAGGCCTCGCCTATGCCCGGCTGGGTCGCCTGGGGGTCGACGGCGAGGCACCATAGGGACGAACCGCATTCCGGATCGTCGAAGGCGCGGACATGATTGACCCCGGTCACCGTGCCGATCACCGCCCCGGTCGTGGTGTCCTCGGCCACGAAATAGGTGATGGTCCGGTCGTCGCGGCGCGACCAGAAGAAGTCCGGCGGGACCGGCACCATCTTGCGCTTGGCGTAGATGTCGTTGACCGCCTGGGCGTCCATCTCGGACGTCAGGCGGCGCACGGTGAAACCGCGCGGCTGGCGGCGGCCGGCGCGATAGGTGGCCAGGTCCAGCCGATAGGTGTGCGACGGATCCAGGAACAGCTCCTGCGGCGCCTGGGCCAGCAGAACGTGCGGATTGCGGACATAGAAGGCGATGTCGCGCCGATCCGGCCCTTCGGCGCGCAGGGCCTCCACCAGAGGTTCCGCCGTCGCGAAAGTCTGGGCGAACAGCAGCCGACCCCAGCCGCAATCCACGACCGCGTCAGGCGCGGGGCCCTGCCCGGTCTTCACCGCCGGTTTCAGACCCTCGTGACGTAGGCGTTTCAGCCTGTGGGCCTTGGGACGGATCGGACGAAGATCAGACGCCATGCTGTTGCATCCACATCTCGAGCACGGCCACCTGCCACAGCTCCGAGCCACGCAACGGCGTGATGTGCTCGGTCGGATTGGCGAACAGGGTGTCCAAATAGCCCTTGTCGAACAGGCCGCGATCGCGCGCCGCCTGATTGGTCAGGGCTTCGCGCACCATCTCCAGATACGGCCCCTGGATGTATTTCAGGGCCGGCACGGGGAAATAGCCCTTCTTGCGGTCGATGACTTCGGGCGGGATGACCAGGCGCGCCGCCTCCTTCAGCACCCCCTTGCCGCCCTGGGCCAGCTTATGCTCGGGCGGGATACGCCCTGCCAGTTCGACCAGTTCGTGATCCAGGAAGGGCACCCGCGCCTCCAGTCCCCAGGCCATGGTCATATTGTCGACCCGCTTCACCGGATCGTCGACCAGCATGACCTGGCTGTCCAGACGCAAAGCCTGGTCGACCGGGGTGGCGGCGCGCCCTTGCGCGAAATGGGCCTCGACCAGGGCGCGGCTGACGTCGGTGTCGGCCATATAGGCCCCGTTCAACTGGGTCTTCAGCGTCGCATGGCTGCGGTCGAAGAAGGCCTTGGCGTAGGTTTCGACCGGGTCGGTCGTCTCCAGCATCGGCGGGTACCAGTGGTAGCCGGCGAAGACCTCGTCCGCCCCCTGCCCCGACTGCACCACCTTGATATGTTTCGAGACTTCCTGGCTCAGCAGATAGAAGCCGACATTGTCGTAGCTGACCATCGGCTCGGACATGGCGCCTATGGTGCCCGGCAGGGCCTCCATCAGACGCTGGTGCGGCACGAAGATCTGGTGGTGCTTGGTGCCATAGTGTTTGGCGATCAGATCGGAATAGACGAACTCGTCTCCCTTCTCGCCATTGGCCTCTTCGAAGCCGACGGAGAAGGTCATCAGATCCTTCTGACCCAATTCCGCCAGCAGGCCGACGATCAGGCTGGAGTCGACCCCGCCCGACAGCAGGACCCCCACTGGCACATCGGCCACCATACGCCGCTTCACCGCCTCGCGCAGACTGTCCAGCACCCGGTCACGCCAGTCCTCGGCGGTCAGGGCGGCGTCCTCCGCATGACGGGTCATGTCCGGCTGCCAGTACAGCCGGTCCTTCGCCGTCCCGTCCGCCTCGATCACCCGGATGGTCGCCGGCGGAAACTTCTTCACGCCCTTCAGTATGGTGTGCGGCGGCGGCACGACGGCGTGAAAGGTCATGTAATGGTGCAGGCCGACCGGATCGATGGTCTTGTCCACGTCGCCCGCCGCCAGCAGGGCCGGCAGGCTGGAGGCGAAGCGCAGGCGTTTTCCGCTCTCGGCCAGGTACAGCGGCTTGATGCCGAACCGGTCGCGGGCGATCACGGTGCGGCCCGTGTCGCGCTCGTGCAGGACGAAGGCGAACATGCCCTTGAACCGGTCGACGCAGGCCTCGCCCCAGGCCTTCCAGGCCTTGATGATGACCTCGGTGTCGCCGTGCGAGAAGAAGCGGAACCCCATGCCCTGCAGCTCTTCGCGCAGTTCGGGGTAGTTATAGATGCAGCCGTTGAAGGCCAGGGTGATGCCCAGGTCGGCATCGACCATCGGCTGCTGCGCGGCCTCGGTCAGGTCGATGATCTTCAGACGCCGATGGCCCAGCCCCACCGGGCCGCGCATCACTATGCCGGACCCGTCCGGTCCACGGGGCGAGAGCGCGTCCGTCATGCGCTGAACGGCGCCGGCGTCGGCCGGCCGCCCGTCGAAATTGATCTCGCCGCTAAGACCGCACATGGGTCCTCCTTGAATTGTTGAAGCAGCGCTTACAAATGGTTCGTGCACGAAAGAGTTCAACCCGATGAGCGAGATTTCTCCCGACCTGTCCCCGTCCCTGCTCCGGTCGGTGCGACGGATCGCCCAGGCGATCGATGTGCGATCGCGCGAGATCGCGCGACTGACGGGCCTGACCCTGCCGCAGCTGCTGGTGCTGCAATCCATCCGAGCCTTGGGCGAGGTCAGCACCAGCGCCATCTCTCGCGACGCCTCCATGTCGGCCCCGACCGTAGTGGCCGTGCTGGACAAGCTGGAGGCCAAGGGGATGGTCGTTCGCTATCGCTCCACCGTGGACCGACGCGTGGTGCACGCCCGTCTGACCGACGAGGGGCGCGGCGCCCTGGCGGCCTCGCCGGGCCTGCTGGGCGAGGACTTCACGTCCCAGTTCAACGATTTGACGCAGGCGGATCGCGAGATCATGGCGGCGGCGGCCGACCGTCTGGCGACGATGATGTCGGTGCGGACGCCGCCGCACGGCGAGACGTCCTGAACCCGCGAACCGGTCGCCGACCGCTCTGTCCCGAGTGGCGACTAACCGAGACGCCATTCGCTCAGGGCGCGGCCGCCTGAGTCTTCGAAGGCGACGCGGTCCAGTTGGACGGCGCCGATACAGACCGGCCTCTGATCGGGGCTGGCGGCGCGGCAACGGATCGCACGACCGTTGGCGAAGGCGGTCATCCGCCCCTCCAGAACCAGGCGATAGCCGTCGGCCGGCGCGACAGGGGGCTGGTCGCCTTCGCCGCGCACGGTGAATGTATAGGCCCGGCCGTTGCGGCGGCCGAGCCGCGACCCGTCTTCCTCGAATACGGCGGCCAGGCCGACGGTCTGGGGCGACGGCGCGACCGGTCCGCTGGCCAGGGGATCGCCGGAAACGCCGGGGCAGCCGTCGGCTCGCAGCCAGGGTCGGGGCAGCCAGAAGCCCTCGGCCGCCTCCCAGCTTTCGGCGCCGCCCGCCAGAAGAGAGGACTCCGTCCAGTCTCCCGGCGCCAGGGTGAGGTTCAGGCCCTGGCGACGTTCGCCCCAGGACCAAGCAGCCAGGCCGTCGCCCGGCGTCGTCTCGGCGGGCGGCGGCGTCGGGCCGCTGCAGCCGAAGGCCTGGCGGATGACGAACCGACGCCCCGCCAGACCGGCGCCGCCCGGATCCTTGCCTGCCGCATAGGCCGAGGCCGCGACATCCATGGCCTGAAGCAGACCCGCGCGATCCAGCACGGGCGCGGGTCCGACGACGACGACCGGGGTTTCGTCAGGGGCGGGAGCGGGAGGCGGAGGCGTCTGAGCCGCCTCGCGCTCACATCCGGCGAGGAGAAGAATGGACGCCGCCAGCGCGACGACCGACGGGCGAGGCGACACGGTCGGTTCCAACATGAAAACACCCTAGCATGGGGTTGGCGGTTTGGGGGACCGACCTCGGAAAAAGGTTGACGCGAGCGACGAGGAGCGGTCTGCAAGCCCCATGACCTTCGATCAGATCGCCGCTCTGGCGGTGCTCATCGGCGTGGTCGGCGTGCTGATCCACGGCAAGATCCGCGCCGATGTCGTCGCCCTGACCGGCGCCGCCGTCCTGCTGTTGCTGGGCGTCGTGCGGCCTGTCGAGGTTCAGGGCGCCTTCGCCAGTCCCGCCGTCATCGCCCTGGCCGGCCTGTTCGTCATCGCCTACGCCATCGAGCTGTCGGGCCTGTTGGGCCTGTTGATCCGCCAGGCCACCCGGCTTGCGGCGCGGGTCGGGGCGACGGGACTGTGGATCGTCATCGGCCTGTGCGGCGCGGTCGGCGGCTTTCTGAACAATACGCCGGTGGTGGTGCTGGCGGCGCCGGTGATCCGGGACGTGGCGCAGTCGCTGCGTCTGTCGCCGAAACGTTTTCTGATGCCGCTCAGCCATGTGACGGTGTTGGGCGGCCTGCTGACCCTGATCGGCACCTCGACCAATCTGCTGGTCAACGACATGGCGCGCAACGCGGGCCAGCCGGTGTTCGGCCTGTTCGAGATCACGCCTGTAGGCCTGTTCATCGCCGTGGTCGGCGGCCTGTGGCTGTATTTCGTCGGGGCCCGGCAGCTGGGCAAGTCGGTGGCCAAGGACGAGGCGGAAGCGGCGCGTCTAGCCGAGATGGAAGCGGCGCAGCGGCGGCCTGCGGCGGAGGCGGCGAAACGGCGACTGCGGCTGATTCCCTTCGGCCTGCCTCGCCTCGGCGAATCCCGCAACCAGTCGGACGGATCGGGGGACGCCCATCTGGGGGACGTCGAACTGTATGGAGCGGCGGACCGACCCTTCCGCCTGAGACCTGCGACGATTTCCCTCCTCGTCTTCGTCCTGGTGATCGCCTCCGCCGGCCTGGGCTGGGCGCCGATCGCGGCCTCGGCCTTCGCCGGGGCGGTCGCCTTGATCCTGCTGCGGGTCATCACCCCGGAAGAGGCCTATGCCGGGCTGAGGCCCGAAATCCTGCTGCTGATCGCCGGGATGGTGGTGGTGGGCACGGCGATCGAGGTGACTGGCCTGGCCTCGGCCGGCGCCGAGCGGCTGATCGACGTCATCCGGCCCATGGGGCCGCTGGGCGCCCTGATCGTGCTCTACGGCGTGACCCTGTTCGCGACCGAACTGCTGTCGAACGCCACAGTGGCGGTTTTGATCACCCCCATCGCCGTGGCCCTGGCCGAGAGCCTGGGCGTCGACCCGCGTCCCTTCCTGGTCTGCGTCATGATGGCCGCCTCCGCCGCCTTCGCCACGCCGTTCGGCTATCAGACCAATGTGCTGGTCTTCAACATGGCGGGCTACAGCTACATGGACTTCGTTCGCGTCGGCCTGCCGCTGAACCTGATCACCTGGCTCGCCGCCATGGTGGCGATCCCGGTCTTCTTCCCGTTCTGAGAGACCGCGTCCAAATCTTGGGCCTCATGCGACTGTTGGTGCGGGCGGCCGGGGTCGAACCGGCAAGGGCTTGCGCCCGGCAGATTTTAAGTCTGCTGCGTCTACCAGTTTCGCCACGCCCGCGAGCCGGTCCGGCTCTATAGCCAGAACCGGCGCGCGGGGCCAAGCCGCTCAGTGAGCGGGAGCCGCCGTGGCGGTCGCGGGACGCATGGCGCGGAAATCGACGTCGGAATCGGCGATCAGCCAGACCAGGCCGGCCCAGGCGGCGACGTTCTGGCTCAGTTGGGCCGGATCGATCTTGTCCAGGGTGTCGTTGGCGGTGTGGTGCAGGTCGAAATAGCGGGTTCCATCCTGCGCCAGGCCGAAGAAGGGCACACCGTGCGGTCCCATCGGGCCGACATCGACCCCGCCCTCGGTCTCGATCCGATCCGACGCCAGGACGCCGATCGGATAGAGGACGCGCGTTGCCGCCTTCTGGAAGTCCGAGCCCTGGGCGCCGGCCGGCAGACGCAGCGCATAGACCCGGTCGGCGCCGAAGTCGCTCTCGCCGGCGATGATGTGCTTGTCCAGGGCGGCGCCCTGGTTGCGGGCGTAGACGCCGCCGCCGTTGCCGGTCTGGGGCGTCGGCTGGGCCACCTCCTCCGAGCCGTAGAAGATGACCCGGATGGTGCGGGCGGGGCGCCGGCCGCTGTCGGCGATGGCCTTGGCCGCCGCGACGGTGATGGCGCCGCCGGCCCCGTCGTCGATGGCGCCGGTGCCCAGATCCCAGCTGTCCATGTGCGAGCCCAGAACGATGATCTCGTCCGGTCGGGTCGCGCCCGGCAGGTCGCCGATGACGTTCTGGCTGTGGGTCTCATAGGTATGGGCCGTCGAGGTCAGGCGCATCCGCACCGGCTGGCCCATCGCCACCAGACGGCTGACCTGATCGGCGTCGGGCGCCGCCAGGGCGAAGGACGGGACGGTCGGCTTGCCATCGACGTAACGGGTCGTTCCGGTGTGAGGCATCCGATCCTCGTCCGAGCCGACTGAACGCATGACGAAGGCCGCCGCGCTCTTGGCCGCCGCCACGCCCGGCCCAGCGCCGCGTACGCGGGTCTGGGGGCCATAGCCGGAGCCGTCCTGCATCGGCTGCATCTGGCCCAGGTCGACATAGACGATCTTGCCGCGCACGGCGGCGTCAGGCGCGGCCTGCAGGTCCTCCATCGAGGCGAAACGCACCACCTCAGCCTCGACCCCGCCACGCGGCGTGGCCGGCGAATGGCCCAGGGCGGCGGCGACCAAAGCCTGGGCGTGATCGCCGACGATGGCGGCGGAGCTTTCGCCCCGCTCCCAACCGATCAGAGGGAATTGTTCGATACGGACGTTCTGGAAACCGTGAGCGCGCAGATAGTCGGCGGCCCAGGCGGCGGCGTCCTGCTCGGACCGCGAGCCCGCCGGGCGGGCGCCGAACCGCGTCGTCAGTTGGGTGACATAGTCGAGGGCGATGTTCGACCGCATCGCCGCATCGCGGATGACGATCGCCTGCTGCACCGTCGCCGCATCCTGAGCCGTCGCTACGGGAGCGAAGGCGGCGAGACCAAGCGCGATCGCGCTCGCGGTCAGCAGACGAAGGGACATCGGCAGGCTCCAGACTCGGAAAGCCTGGACCCTAGAAAGAGTCAGCCGTTCTGGAAATAGGGTTCGACCAGGCCCTGCAGCTTGACGGTCAGGGCCTTGCCCTTGCGATCGACGCGATTGCCCAGGGCCAGACGCACCCAACCCTCGGAAACGCAGTATTCCTCGACATTGGTCTTTTCCTCGCCCTTGAAGCGAATGCCGACGCCGCGTTGCAGAACCTCCGCATCATGATGCGGGCTGGACGGATCGACGGAGAGGCGGTCGGGGGGCGTGTCGGACATGATCGTTCGGCGGCTCGACTATCGGAAAGGCGCGGTGATAGCCGCGCCCGGTCCCAATGCCAACCGAAACCGCCGATCAGAAGGTCAGGCTGCGCTGGATGATCAGGGCGGCGAGCCCGAGCGTCGTCGCGGCCGCGCCGAGGATCAAAACGCGCCTAAGACGGTGCGCGATGTAAAGAAGTTCGCCGACCACGGCGGATCATCCTGTGCCTTCGCCCGTCGATCGAGCGCAGGGGAATGATCGGCTGGAATGGTTATTATATCAGCCTGGTCCCGCTACGGATGAATCCGGATGCGGTTACTGCACGGTCTGGCGCGGCTGGGCGTTGGCGGCGGCCGAGGGCTGATAGGGCGTGGGGCCCGCGGCCACCGGAGTAGCAGCCGGGGTCGTCGGGCGTCGCGCGGGACGCCGAGCGGCGGGACGCGGCGTCTGACGCGCGGGTGTCGTTGCGACCGCCGGGATCGGCTGGGGAGCCGGGGCGGCGGCCTGTTCAGCGGCCGGGGCGGGAGCGGCGGCCACGGGAGCGGCGGGCGGCGGCGTGGCCTCGGCGGCGGCGGCGCGGGCGGCCATCTGCTGGGCCTGGAACCGCGCCGCAAGCTTTTCGGTCAGCTCTTTGGCCTGGGGTGGCGTCATCTGGGCCATGATGGCGGCCAGGGTGCGCGGACGCATGGCGGCGGCGACGGGCAGACGAACCCGGTCCTCCAGCGAAGCCATGACCGGCGCGGCCTCCTTGGGCCGCATGGCCGAATAGACCTGGACCAGGCGATCGATCTCGGCCTTCTCGCGCTCGTCCACCTGACCCAGCATCTGTTTCATCTCGGCCTTCAACGCCTCCAGCGCCTTGACCTTGGCGTCCAGCTTCTGTTCGGCGGCGACCATCAGCGGCAGGGTGGTGGCGAAGTCCTGGTCGCGGGCGTCCAGCTCGGTGCGACGCTGCGACAGCGACTGAATGATCTTCAGCTCGGCCGGCGAGATTCCGGCCTGCTGCGCCAATTGTTCGGGCGACAGGGCGCAGGTGCCCGGCAGGGCCGGCTTGGGCGGAGCCCCCGCAGCGGCGGCGGGGGCCTCCTCGGCCCAGGCTTTGGCGCCCTCGAACAAGCCGGGCGCGACGCCGATGGCGCGCACCGCGACGACGCCGCCGATGGCGACGGCGATCAAGGGCAGGATACGGGGGATGCGGGCCATGGACTGGGGTTCCGAACTCAGGCGGCGAACAGGTCGTCGTCGAGATTACGACGCGCGGCGTTGAGGTTTTGTTTGGCGATTTGGTTAGCGGATCCGGCCGCCGTCAGGGCCTGGACGATGGCGGCGACGTTGTCGCGACCTGCGGGGATGCCCGCGCGCGGGGCGGCGGCGGGCGCCGACATGCCCTGG
>Ga0209643_1001538_pt1 | contig 20768 bp, 17 predicted proteins | sample AutmiccBRH37_all_FD_187383 | JGI IMG/M metagenome (GOLD analysis project Ga0209643, IMG submission 187383) | Deep subsurface microbial communities from Mt. Terri, Switzerland - Autotrophic microbial communities BRH/37_all (SPAdes) (version 2) | ecosystem: Environmental > Aquatic > Deep... | reverse complement strand
TGGACGGTGTCGCTGTATTAAAGGTGAAATCCGATGTGGAATCAATACTGTCTGCTGTTGAGCAGTTCAACACCGGAAGAGAGAAAGAGACCATTGATGTGATCAAGGATACGGCAAAGGACGTATTGGAAGGTAAGCTGAGAGAAATTGTCTCAAAGCTGTCTGTCGAAGAAATATATAAGGACAGGGAAAAATTCGCATCCCAGGTTCAGGAGGTTGCCGCCTTGGATCTGGCGGAAATGGGCCTGGAAATAAAAGCTTTCACAATAAGAGACATTTCCGATGTCAACGGTTATCTTGAAGCACTGGGAAAGAAGAGGATTGCCGAAGTAAAGAGAGATGCCAATATTGCTGAGGCTGAGGCAAACATGGAAACCAAGATAAAGACAGCCGATGCCAACCGTGAAGGTGAAGCTGCAAGGCTTATTTCCGAAACTCAGATAGCTGAGTCCACCAAGGAGAAGGAACTGAAGGTACAGGCTTACAGGAAGGATCAGGAGACCGAAAAAGCCAAGGCCGACCTGGCATACGAGATAGAAGCCAGCAAGGTGCAGCAAGAGGTGGAAACGGAAAAAATGCAGATCCTCATCGTCAAGAAACAAAAGGAAATTGAATTGGCGGAAGAGGAAATGAAGATCCAGATTGTCAGAAAGCAGAGGGAAATAGAGCTGGCTGAGCAGGAAGCCCTCCGTATGGAAAAAGAGCTCCAGGCAACTATAGTAAAGCAAGCGGATGCTAATAAATACAGCATTGAAAAGAGAGCCGACGCAGATAAGTACAGCGCGGAAAAGAGAGCGGATTCTGACAAGTACAATGAGATACAGGGTGCAATGGCTGTAGCAGAGTCCATCAAGCTGAAAGGTCAGGCAAATGCAGAAGCAAAACGTGCAGAAGGTATGGCGGAGGTTGAGATCATAAGGCTCAAGGGTATTGCTGAGGCCGAAGCTATGGCAAAGAAAGCTGAAGCATTCAAACAGTATAATGATGCTGCGGTAACGCAGATGATAATAGAAAAGCTTCCGGAAATCGCAAAGGCTGTTGCAGAGCCGCTTTCAAAGACCGAAAAGATTGTTATAGTAGATTCGGGAAACGGACAGGGAAAGGGTGCTGCCAAGGTTTCCAGTTATGTTACCGACATAATGGCATCACTGCCTGAAACCGTCAATGCTCTGACCGGAATCAATCTTATGGATGTTTTGAAGAGGGACGATAAGGGAGAGATAAAAGAAGTTAAGCTTGAAGAGTCCAAGGAAAAATAAGTAAATTGGGTGTCAGGTACATAGACTCGTCGGAAACGGCGAGTTTTTTTCATAGATGCAACTGATTGCTATCAGATATTGATATGATGATAAAATTGAGATATAATTATGATAAGAAAATATAGAGGGAGTGGCAATCATGATTCAAATCAGACCTGTATCTGATTTAAGAAATAAGTTTCCGGAGATTGAAGATATTGTTGTCAAGGAAGGACAACCGGTATATTTGACAAAAAACGGTTATGGGTCTATGGTCGTGTTAAGTCTTGAAAAATATGCGGAATTAACAGATAATATAGAACTAAAACTTGATGAAGCAGATAGAGAGGCGGATTTAACCGATATAAGATATACACACGAGGAAGTCTTTTCGCGAGTGAGGGCAAGAATCAATGCTGAGCGGTAAATATTCGCTGAGATACATTTCAAGATTCGAAAAAGATCTAAATGAAATTATAGATTATATTACATTTAAGCTTCATAATCCGGTCAGCGCGATTAATCTGGTAAAAAGAATTGAAACTGCAATAGTAGAAAGATTGAATTGTCCATTATCTTTTGAACCATTTCAGTCAAATAGAAACAGGAAAAACCCCTATTATCGAATTTATGTAGATAATTTTACTGTCTATTATGTAGTTATTGATGATGTAATGGAAGTTAGAAGAGTATTCTTATATTATGGGTAATGAATTGTCTAGATGAAAATTGCACTTTAAAAAGCTTGCTTACTGCAATCTATTGATAGAATTATTTCTGTCGAAAGGAAGCGAACAACATCAATGAAACGCAAACAGCATTTTCGTATAATGTTTATTTTGGTTATTATCGCAGCGCTTGTCAACGGTTGCGTTGTTCAAAACGAAAACCAACCTGAGACATCTAACCCGCCGAGCACGATATCGTCGCCAATGATTTCCTCAACTCTTTCGGCAACACCCGGTGAGACGCCATCTGAGCCAACGGGAGAGTCCAAGCAGTTCACCTATCAGGGACTTGAAATCGAGGTTACAGGCGTCAAGAACGATAGAAACGAAACGTACCAAGATGATGGAGGCAGCAAGGTCGAGTTGATCGTTATAAGCTATTTACCCGGAGCAAAGCTGACGATTATCAAGCCGGATATGAGCGATGCGTCGTTTTCTGCAGATGGGAAACCACATGCACAATGGGGAATAGACTACCAGAGCAAGCAAGCCTCAGGAGATAAGTATCGGATAACCGATGAAACCGGCGCGCTTGATATAACATCGGATATGCTTGCAATTTATAATCTTGAGGCAAGCTTGTACGTAATAAAATTTGAAGCATATACACAATAATGTAAACACCGTCTCGGCTGCAAATCTCAGCTATGCGTTGAGGAGTTTTTTATTGTTCGATCCGCCACTATTTGTCCTGTTCAATGTTCATTGAAAGAAGGTAAGAACATAAAAGAGAGGGTCCTCAGTGAAGCATTTTTAGACTTTTGTATATTTTTTGTTCCCCTGATACAAGTCGAAAGGTTAGGTCCTTCTCAATAATTAGCATCCATAGTTTTTTATAACTGACTCCCATTATTTTCACCTCAAGCATGCAAAGGTTAAATCCGACATACTCTCGTATTGCTCTTGCTATTGTTTCTTTTATTTTATATGCTAAAATATAGTCGGGCGTTATTTATAGTAATTGGTGGTGATTGAGTGGATACGGTCCTGGAATTAAGAATGGTTTCTGACGATGGAAACATAAAGAGCTTTGAGCAGGCCCAGAACCTTTTGGGAGTTTCTAACCTTGTTTTAATCCGGGCTGCGCTTTAAGTATATATAAGCCTGAAATGAAGAAACGAGCAGATTCGATGCCTTGCAATGAGGTTTGCGTATACTGTGTTTCTTGTATCAAATTACACCTTTTGCCATAACGGTTCCGGTTACTTTCTTCAGGTTGTTTCATACTTCGGAGGATACGTTTGTTCGCTGGCCTGCCGGTACTTTTTTGAGGCTGATGAGGATGTTTGGGCTATTTGTTTCAACCTTACTGCCCGGAATATATGTTGCTGCATCAGAAATTCGCAGCTATTGGAGGTATCATATTGGCGATGGTATCTATCATACTGCCTTTGGTACTAATTTTGATAAGGTGAATAAATATTTGCAATACATACCCCTTGAAAGTTCAAATAACTTATGATAGTGCAACTATAGAAATAACGGAAATTTGAATCATAGTAAGAAGGGTTGAAATGTTTTTACAGCTGATTTTTCATATGGTTTTGATATGTACATTAATCGTTGTTGCATGTATTGCGTATATGGCTGCTGTTGTCGTGAAAAACGGCGGAACAGGTATACCGGCATATTTGTATGCCTACATCAGTGAAAACCTGCCTTTGAATTCACTGCTTACGATAGTGCTTCAGCTGGTATTTGCTCTTTCTTGCTATACGGTCTTTCTTAAGCATATCTCAAATCATATTGTCATATCTTTTGATATTTTATACTTCGAGAGCCTTTTATTGATTTTTTTCTGCCATACTATGAAGGCTTATAGAGATCCTCTTTCGGAAAGCTTAGTATAATCCGATACTGTACCCTATATCAGGTGTACATTTATACTATGTTTTTGAAGGAGGATATTATTGTGCCCAAAAATGGAGCCAAGATCAATAAATTCATTACTAAACTGCGTAATCCTGCTGTTGAATGGGATATCCAGCCCTATGAGCGCCGACTTCAGGAGGTAAATCAAATAGCTCTTGCCGCGTTGAGTGATTCTGAGCTTAAAAGTATGGCTTATAAGCTGAAGAACAGAATCAGGGCAGGTGCTCCGCGGAGTGAAGCAGCTGTTGAGGCTTTTGCACTTGTCAGGGAGGCAGCTGATAGAGTACTTGACATGCGCCCCTTTGATGTGCAGGTAATTGCCGGAATGGCCATGTGTGATGGAAGGCTTGTGGAAATGCAGACCGGAGAGGGTAAGACTCTTGCTGCGGTATTTCCGGCATTTCTTAATGCTCTTTCAGGAGAAGGGGTTCATGTTCTGACCGTCAATGATTATCTTGCGGGAAGGGATGCGGCGTGGATGGGGCCGGTCTACGAATTCCTCGGCCTGACAGCAGGTTATGTAAAGGAAGGGATGGGGAATGCTGAACGTCAAAGGGCTTATGAAAAGGATGTAACCTATCTGACCGCCAAGGAATCTGGATTTGATTTTCTTAGAGGCTTTCTTGCTTTATCAAGTGAAGAGCTTGTACAAAGGCCCTTCCGGTATGCGATTATAGATGAGGCGGATTCCGTTCTGATTGATGAGGCACGGATACCCCTTGTAATAGCAGGAAATAGTGATGCCTCCGGAGCGGATGCCGGGCTTATGGCCGGAATTGTCAAGAGCCTCAGACTCCATGAGGACTATGAGGCCGATGAAGAGGACAGAAATGTATATCTTACACAATCGGGAGCTTGCAAGGTAGAGGCTGTTCTTCAATGTGACAATTTGTATGAAGAAAAGAATCTGCAGTTTTTGGTTGGATTAAATAACGCACTGCATGCAGAGGTGCTTCTGAAGCGTGACATTGATTATATCGTCAGGAGAGAAAAGATTGAGCTTGTTGATGAGCTTACGGGCCGCATAGCCGATAAACGGAAATGGCCCTACGGACTTCAGGAAGCAATTGAAGCAAAGGAAGGGATAGTTTCCCGGACAAAGGGAAAGATATTAGCTTCCATTACCATGCAGCATTTTATTCTCCAGTACCCTTCAATATGCGGTATGACGGGGACGGCAATATCCTCGGCAAATGAGTTTCTGGAGAAGTACGGCATGAATGTAGTAGTAGTCCCGACAAACCGGCCATGTATCAGAGAAGACCATCCGGATGAGGTCTTCGAAAGCAAGGGGGCTAAAGAGGCAGCCCTGACAGCAGAAATAGTCCGGGTGCACAAAACAGGACGGCCGATACTCATCGGTACCTGCAGCATTGAGGAATCGGAGCATCTGGCAGGAAAGCTTTCTGAAGCTAAGATAGCGTGTAATATATTGAATGCGAAAAATGATGAACTGGAGGCCCGCATAATTGCTGAGGCTGGGGCGGTGGGGGCAGTGACTGTATCCACAAATATGGCCGGGAGAGGTACCGATATAAAGCTTGGCGGAGCCGGAGAACAGGAACATGAAAGAGTTGCGGGTCTTGGAGGCTTGTATGTTATAGGTACAAACCACAATGCCAGTCTAAGGATTGACAGGCAGCTGCGGGGCCGTGCCGGCAGACAGGGGGACCCCGGATCCACCCGGTTTTTTGTCAGCCTGGAGGATGAGCTTTTCAAGCGTTACACAATCAGTGACAGGCTGCGCTCTATAATATGCTCGGAAGCTTATGACGGTGCTATTGACAATCCGATGCTCAGGAAGGAAATCTCACATGCCCAGAGAGTTGTAGAAGGGCAAAACACAGCTATCAGGAGCACCTTGAACAAATACAACGAGATAATTGAGCAGCAGAGAAGGATAATATTCAACCGCCGCCTCGAGGTGCTTCTGGACCGGAAGCCGTTAAAGCTAATGGCTGAAAGACTCTGTAAACGCTATAAGCTGCTTCAACCATCGGTGGGGGAAGAGATGTTGCAAAAAGCAGAAAAGCAGGTAACTCTCTATTTTATCAACAGCTGCTGGGCTGACTATATAGACTATATCTCATACATACGGGAAAGCATTCACCTTACACATCTGGCAGGGAAAAACCCCGTACATGAATTCAACAGGCTGGCTGTCGATGCTTTTGACAGGCTTTTGGAGGATATTGAGGACAACATCATTCATATACTGTCCCATGCAGAAATTACTGCAGCTGGTATTGATATGAAAAAGGAAGGCTTGGAAGCGCCGGCTTCAACCTGGACTTATCTTGTGGACGATGGGATGGAGCAGCTGGGGCTTTGCGCCTTATGCAGGGATCCATTTTCTGCGGCATTTCAGCTCCCGCTTTTTATGGTGCTCCTTTTGAGCAATCGCTATCTCAGAAAAAGGGAAAAAATCAAGGATTGATGTGAACATTGTCAAAGCATCCTGCAATTATTATTTGTGCAGGATGCCTTTTATAATTATAAACTTTTTTTCTTATTATCCGTATATAAATGTAGTATATAATGTGAAGAGTGCTAAATAAGCAAGAATAAATAAAGTATTATACCGATTAAAGCTGCGGCAGCATTAACTATAAGAGTTTTATTGAACCTGTCGCTCTTGCGTCTGCATCTCATAAGGTTTATGCCCATGGATATCATGCAGAAGAAGAAAAGCACCACCAGGAGCAGAAAAGCATATAACAGCATATCGGTGTCCCAGGTGTTATTGAGCTTTATATACAGGGACTTGTCCATGTATGATTCGAAGCCGGGCTTTGCAACCAGAGCTATGAAAAGAGCTGCTGATACCAGAATCCAGGATATTATTCCTGACCATCTAACCCACTTTACGAGAGTATCGGGACCTTTTCGCCTGTCAAGCATAGTCTCACTCCTTACAATATACTATAGTTAGATTATAATATACTATATAATGGTAATCAATGAAATTTGTGGAGGATTCGTAGAATGAACAAAACACAAGGTTATATCGAGCTTATGAATAACTCAATACGCAGCCTTTTTATGGATGCGTTGAGGGTTTCAATCAACCGCCCTGCTCTGGCATATTTTATAATGAGGACTATCTTCTGGCAGAGAAGAGCGGCTGAAAGGAGGCTGCGCTGGGAGGGAAAAGGAACTCATGTGCCTCCTTTCATGATAGCCAGCATAACAAAAAAATGCAATTTGAGCTGTAAAGGTTGTTATGCAATGGTTCATAGTACAACAAGCGCGGAGGATATGGATATAGAACGCTGGGGGGAGGTTATGCGGGAAGCCCGGGAGCTTGGAATCTCGATTGTACTCCTGGCTGGAGGTGAGCCCCTCTCAAGAAAAGACTTCCTTGAAATAACAAGGAAGAATAAAGAGATAATATTTCCGGTGTTTACTAATGGACTGCTTATAGACGCTGATATATTGAAACAACTAAAAACCCAAAGGAATGTAGTGCCGGTAATAAGCCTTGAAGGCTTCCTGCAGGAAACTGACGATAGAAGGGGCAGCGGAGTATACAGCAAAACAATGGAAGTGATGGATAAGCTTAATGGTAATGGCATATTTTTTGGAACATCCCTTACTGTTACCCGTGAGAATTTTGGCACCCTAACCGGAGAAGAGTTCGTCAGGGCTCAGATGGAAAGGGGCTGCAGGCTGTTCTTCTATGTTGAATATACCCCTGTTGAAAGCGGTACGGAGGAGCTTGTAATTACCAGTGAGCAGAGAAAAGAGCTTGAGAATACACTCAATGCTTTCAGAAAAAGGTACAAAGGAATTTTTATAGCCTTTCCTGGAGATGAAAAGAACTATGGGGGCTGTCTGTCTTCCGGCAGAGGCTTTTTCCATATCAATCCCCAGGGAGGTCTCGAACCTTGCCCCTTTGCACCATTCTCAAATGAAAATGTCAAGCAAGTGCCTTTGAGGGAGGCTTTGAAATCAAGCTTCCTGAAGGCTTTGAGGGAGAGCCCGGAGCACCTTCGTGAGACGGAAGGGGGCTGCGCATTGTTCAAGAACAGGGAATGGGTCAAGGAAACACAAGAATCAAATATTATATAGAAAAAGAAGAGCATATGGTATATTATTATAATATAGCTTTCCATATGTCACATCTTAATAAAATACTTGGAACTCAGGTAAGAAAATGGTGTATTTATTTTTGCATTTCATTCCTAAAATGCGGAAAGTGTTCTAAAACGCGTAATATTCATTTGGCCATTGCAAAATGTGCTTTACACTGAATAAACAGGCATCGGAATTCCGAAAATGAGGACTACAGTTATCGGCTATATAGTTTAGGCCTTGTTATGGATGGCTTTTCCATAGAAAAAAAACAGATTGGTTTTGGCATAAATATTGCAAACAATACAATAAAGGAAATTCCACTGCATGAGAATTGATTGCAAATAACTGCTGTAAGGATTGATGATCAGAAGGGGGAGGTGGTACAAGGTTATAAAGGGACGATACTAGTGTAGATATATTAAATGAAGGGGGACTGTATAATGTATAAAAAACATTTGTTATTAGTACTGGCTGTTATATTCGCGTTTTCGTTTATTTTCACAGGCTGCTCCAATAAGGCGGAAGAGGCAGGCAATCAGGCAGCTAATCCTGATATGATGCTGAAGGTAGCTTTAATTGTTGAACCTCCTACAGCAGATGTTCAGTTAACAACAGAGGAATACGGCATTCCGCTCAATTGCTTTGACAGACTGGTAGAGGCAGAGACTATTGAACCGGGCAAATCGGACTTGGTTCCGGGGCTTGCGGAAAAGTGGGATATATCTGCAGATGGTCTTGTTTACACCTTCCATTTGAGAAAGGGAGTTAAATTCCATAACGGAGAAGAGTTTAAGGCTGATGACGTGCTTTATACCTTTGACAGGATGCTTGACCCTGCTACAAAAGCGTTGAACACAGATTTTCTTGATATGATAGCAGGGGCCAAGGACAGGATGGACGGAAAAGCCGATAGTGTAAGCGGCTTGAAGGTAATAGATGATTATACAATAGAAATTACACTGGAAAAACCCTTTGCTCCTTTCTTAGCAAATATTGCGACACCGGCAGGTTCAATATATAACCGAAAAGCTACGACTGCTGCAGGGACTGACTTCGGTTTGAAGCCGGAATTGACTATAGGGACAGGCCCCTTTGTGTTCAAATCCTGGACCTTGAACGATCAGATGCTTATAGTGTCAAACAAGGACTATTTCAAGGGCGCACCAAAGCTTGAGGGTGTTATATTCAAGATAGTTCCTGACCCTGAGACACAGAGGATGCAGTTTGAGACAGGGGAGCTGGATGTATTTGACTGCGACAACGCAAGATCCCAGATACCTTATTTCGAAGGCAGTGAAAAGTGGAAGGCTCATATAGTAAGCGGACCCAGAGTTGGTCTTCATTATTACTGTATTAATGAAAGCATAAAGCCTCTGGATGATGTAAGAGTCAGAAAGGCTCTCCAGATGGCCATAGATAGAGAGACGTTGCTTGAAAAACTGTTCTACGGTAAAGGAATAATTGCAAACGGCATTATGCCTATAGGTCTTGTAGGCCATAACCCGGGACTGGAGAAGATATCTTATGATCCTGTAAAGGCAAAAGCACTGCTTGCTGAAGCTGGCTATCCCGATGGCTTTAGCATGGTCATATCCCAGATTACCGACAGGCCGGCTTCCTTGAAGATGAATGAAGCAATTCAGTCAATGCTGGCTGAAGTGGGCATAAAGTTAGAGATTCAGCAGATGGACTCCGCATCCTGGTTTGCCACCAGATTGGAAGGAAAGCTGCCAAGCTATTATTCAGATTGGTCGGCGGATTTCAACGATCCTGATAACTTTATGTATACTTTCTTCTATGCAAATAATTCTGTAGCAAGATCATTTAATTACAATAACCAGGAGGTTTCCGACAAGCTTGTAAGTGCCAGAGCCATGACGGTACCTGAGGAAAGGTACAAGCTGTACCAGGAGCTTGAAAGACAGATAGTTCTTGAGGATGCAGCGTGGATACCGCTTTTCTCACTGGATCATCTGTTTGTTGTGCAGCCCAAGGTAAAGAATTTCCAGGTTTCGTGGAACGGTTGGTCCAATATGCCTTATAAGGGAATAACAATAGAACCTTGATTCCATGGCTTAAGTATATCGGATTTGTATATGGCGGAATTATGTCCGCCATATACAAATCTGTTCTTTTAAAGGAGGGATTTGATGATAAAGTTCATATGGAAAAGGATATTGATATCCATACCTGTATTGCTTGGAGTAATATTGATAACATTCATAATGCTGAACGTCGTACCGGGAGATCCTATTGCGCTTATGATGAGGGAACACATCAAACCCGATGTGGTTGCGCGGGTGAGGGCTCAAATGCACTTGGATGATCCGGCATATATCCGGTTCTTCAGATATGTATGGGATGCCATGCATGGAGATTTCGGGACTTCCTACAAGCTGATGCGTCCTGTATCCGAGCTGCTTTACAAGGCTTTTCCCAATACGCTTGTTCTGACTTTATCCGCTGCTTTTGTAGCATGGATAGTAGGAATACCGGCTGGTATATTATCGGCGGTTAAAAAATACTCTTTCATAGACAATTTTTTTATGGGCTTTGCACTTATGGGGGTATCCATGCCTGTATTCTGGGCAGGGCTTCTGATGCAGTACATATTTTCCCTGAAGCTCGGCTGGCTCCCTGTCTCAGGCTTCAACGGCTGGAAATATGTTATAATGCCTGCGATAGTACTGGGCTGGAGTTCTGCTGGTATTGTTGCAAGGCTTACAAGGTCAAGCCTTCTGGAGGTCATGAGGAATGATTATATCAGAACGGCTAGAGCAAAAGGACTTCAAGAAATATTTGTATTATTCGGACATGCTCTAAAGAATTCTCTTTTACCTGTTGTTACGGTAATGGCAATTCAGGTTGCCACACTACTTTCCGGTGCGGTTATTACAGAAAGCATATTCGGGGTTCCTGGAATCGGAAGAATAACGGTAAGTGCGATCCAGAGCAGGGATATGCCCCTTTTGCAGGGTGCGGTAGTATTTACAACATTTCTTGTCATAATAGGGAATATCATAGCAGACGTACTATACTCTTATCTTGATCCAAGAATAAAGTATAATTGATGGGGGTGTTGTAATTGATTAAGCTTGAAGACAAGCAGATGTTGAGTGACCAGGAGCTAAGCGAAAAAGCGGATCTTTCCGGAGATACGTTTTTAAATGAATTATGGTATGCAATCAGAAAAAACAAGATGGCTATGGCCGGTGGTATTGTTATCATACTGCTTATTTTAATAGCATTGTTTGCATCATATATATCTCCTTATGATCCATATCATGTTGATCTTGACATGCAGCTTCAGAAGCCAAGTGCTGAGCATTGGTTGGGTACGGATGAATTCGGGAGGGACTTGTTGACCAGAATCATGTTCGGTACCAGAATTTCACTTGCCATAGGCCTGATACCGACTATTCTGTCTTTGTTTATCGGTACTATTCTGGGAATGGTTTCTGGGTATTACGGTAAAAGAACAGACTTCATCATAATGAGAATTGCTGATGTTGTGCTGGCTTTTCCGGAATTATTATTGGCCATGGTTATAATGTACACACTTGGGGCAAACATTCTGAATATTTTCATAGCATTGAGCCTGGTGCGCTGGGCGCGGGTAGCCAGAGTAGTCAGGGCTCAGACTATGTCAATAAAGGAAAAGGAATATGTTGAGGCTTCAAGAGCCATAGGTGTAAAAAATTGGATAATAATGTTCAGACATATACTGCCTAACTGTTTATCTTCTTTGATAGTACTTTTTACACTGGATATTCCAAATGCAATCCTGTCAGAGGCCAGCCTGAGCTTTTTGGGCATTGGTGCCCAGCCTCCTGCTGCAAGCTGGGGACTTATGATATCCAGAGGCAAGGAATATTTATTCTCGGCTCCTTGGGTGGCGATCTCTCCCGGTATAGCAATACTATTGATCGTGCTGGCGTTCAACTATCTGGGAGACGGTTTGCGGGATGCGTTGGATCCTTATATGAAGCAGTGATGGTAATGAAAGGAGGTAATTAGATTGGCTGAAGTGGATGAATTATTGAGAATAAATAATCTTAAAACGCACTTTTATACTGAAAAGGGTGTGGTACCTGCAGTTGACGGTGTGGATATAACCGTTTCCAGGGGAAAGGTAATCGGCCTGGTAGGAGAATCCGGTTGTGGAAAAAGCATTACGGCACTTTCGATAATGGGACTGGTTGAAATGCCGCCGGGAAGGATAGTTGACGGGGAGATAAATTTCGACGGCAGGAATATTCTGAAGCTCGCAAAACAAGAAATGTACAAGCTCAGAGGTAATGAGATATCAATGATATTCCAGGAGCCCATGACTTCTCTGAACCCGGTAATTACTGTGGGGAAGCAGGTCGCCGAGGCGATAAGGCTGCATCAGAACCTTAATGCCGGAGAAGCAAAGAAGATTGTACTTGATATGCTTGATATGGTGGGGATACCCGAGCCTGAGAGAAGATATAATTCTTATCCTCACCAGCTGTCCGGAGGCCTAAGGCAGAGGGTAATGATCGCAATGGCCTTGTGCTGCAGACCAAAGCTTCTTATTGCGGATGAGCCTACTACTGCATTGGATGTTACTATAGAGGCCCAGATACTTAGCCTGATGAAGGAACTGCAAAAGCAGATAAATACATCAATAATAATGATTACTCACAATCTCGGAGTGGTAGCGGAAATATGCGATGATGTATATGTAATGTATGCAGGCAAAATAGTAGAAACAACAGATGTGTTCGAGCTGTTTGAAAAGCCGCTTCATCCATATACCAACGGTTTGATGAATTCCATACCCAAGATCAACAGCAGCAAGGAAGATACAAGATTATACAACATCAAGGGAATGGTCCCGAACCTTTTATACCTGCCGCGAGGCTGCCGGTTCAGCCCCAGATGCGAGGAGGCCATGGATATCTGCAGGGAGCTAGAGCCGGAGCTGTATGAAGCAGGCAGCGGGCATTATGTCAGGTGCTTCAAGTACTGTAAGTAGAATGGAGGTGGCATGTTGGACAATAGTGTTTTATTGGAAGCAAAAAATCTTAAGAAGTATTTTACTGTCAACTCAAGTATGTTCAAAGATAAAAAATCCTTTGTGCATGCTGTCGATAATGTCAGCCTGAAAATATATGAAAAAGAGACCCTGGCATTGGTCGGTGAATCGGGCTGTGGGAAAAGCACTCTGGGCAGATTGCTTATCAGACTGCTTGAGGCGACTGACGGTGAGGTGCTTTTTAACGGTAAAAATATTTATCAACTGAAAGCAGAGGAGCTTAGGAGGCTTCGAAGTGAAATGCAGATCATTTTCCAGGATCCCTATGCTTCATTGAATCCCAGGATGAGAGTAGGAGAAATTATCAGCGAGCCCATCATCACCCATTATGCCATAAGCCGTAAGGAAAAGGAAGACCGGGTAAAGGCCCTTATGAATGTGGTGGGCCTTAGAGAGGCATATATGAACAGGTTTCCACATCAATTCAGCGGCGGACAAAGGCAAAGGATAGGTATTGCAAGGGCCCTGGCGTTGAATCCCAAGCTTATAATATGTGACGAGCCGGTGTCTGCTCTGGATGTTTCGATACAGTCACAGATTCTGAACCTGCTTCAGGATCTCCAGCAGGAACTGGGGCTCACTTATCTTTTCATATCCCATGACCTGAGTGTTGTAAAACACATTTCGGACAGGGTATGTGTAATGTTCCTGGGGAAGGTGTGCGAGCTGGGTCCGACGAAGGATATATATGCAGAGCCTCTTCATCCATATACCAAGTTCCTTATAGAAGCGCTGCCGAAGCCTGATCCGCGTTTGCGGAGCAAGGAAAAGCAGCTGCTGCAGGGTGACATACCAAGTCCGATCAATCCGCCCTCAGGCTGCAGGTTTCATACCAGATGTCCCTATGCAAAGAAAATATGCAGTGAATTAGAACCGGAATTGAAGCAGCTGGGCTCCCGCATCGTTGCATGTCATTTTCCATTAAATTTATAAGAAAAGAGGCATAGGAATGGTAAGAACAAATATTGAAAACCTGGTAATACAGTCCGTTATGGGTGACATTGCGCACCCCAGGATGAGCAGCTATTATAAGATGAGTCAGGCCGGTACAATTGAGCATTTGCCCGGCAGTGGTGCTATTACCTATAATGTAGGAATCGGAGACAGTGTGTTCGGCTGGGCTGTTGACCATATGGAGCCGGGAGTGTCCATAAGGCATACCGAGGATATAGAAAACACCGCACTTATTACCTTGGCTTGCATGGGGAATGAAGCCAGAGTAGTAAGCGGGGACGGAAAGGGCGTCAGGGGCTATGTAATCGGTACTCACGGTGGAAGAGATAATACAATTATACATTTTGATAAAGAATCACTTGATTTGCTTTGCATAGGGGACCGGATACAGATAAAGGCTCATGGCTTGGGACTTAAGCTTTTAGACTATCCCGACATTAAAGTCATGAGTATAGATCCTTATGTATTGGAAGCAATGGATGTAGCCGGAAAAGAGGATGGGATAGAAGTACCTGTGGTAGCAGAGGTACCTGCATATCTCATGGGCTCCGGGATGGGCGCAGAAACTTCTTATAAGGGAGACTATGACATTATGACCGGAGATAAGGAGGAAATAAGAAGGCTTGGACTGGATAATCTGAAATTTGGTGATTTTGTTTTACTGCGGGATTGTGACAACACCTATGGCAGGGGGTACCTGCGCGGTGCAGTGACAATCGGTATGATCATACACAGCGACTGCATTTGGGCCGGGCATGGGCCGGGAGTAGTAACGGTACTCAGTGCGAAGCATACGTGCATTTATCCGAGAATTACCGAAAAGGCGAATATCGGGTATTATAAAAGATCTTTAAAGGTTTAGTTATTAAGGTAAGTATACAGTCAAGGGATGGTGATGATATGCAGGATATGTTTAAAACCATTATCGATGAAATCGGTGAAGGAATCATTGTAATTGATCCCGAAGGCATTATCAAGTACTATAACAGAAAGGCAAAAGAGATATTCGGCATTATTTTCAATCACGGAATGGGACATGATGAAGGCCGAATCGAGAAGGGGGATATTATTATAATCGCTGATTCGGGTCTGGGTATTGATGACGGGGGTCTGGTTCCCGAGGATCTGGCATGCTTGGGAGTTAGTCCCTCCGGACTTATAACAGGATATCCTTTTGTTACCATCGGTACCTTTGGCGGTAATCCGGGCAGTGCCATAATAAAGTATTCGGAAAAGGCTGACTGCAGGATTCAACTGCTTGCCAGCGATAATATTATGAATGACAGGATATCTGTATCCCTGGATTCGGAAGCCAGGGTGGCGATAATATCAGTTGGAGACTGCATATATTCATATAAGTATGCCAGGTCCATAGGGCATATGGTGGTCATTTGCGGGAAGACGGGTAAAGTCAAGTTCTATCAGGCAAAGGGTTACACGACCAGAAGAGAAGATATCAAAATGCTTATCAGCGGCAGTATTTTTTCGGCAAAGGGAGATATGAATGTCGAGCTGAACATAGATGGACAAAGCATCTTTGATATTCATCCCAAGGAATCCAATATTAATATCGTGCAATTTTTGGAGGCCGCCAAAGGTAAGGACATATCATATACAGATCAGGTAAAGGAGATAAATGCCAGATTGACGCGCTGCTCGCTTATCCCGCTGAAACACGGTGACCGGGTGGAAGGGGCTATGCTGAAGGTACAGGACATAAGCGAGCTGGACAATGTAATTAAGGAAAGAGATTATGCCATAGCGTCTCTCAACAAGGCTGAAAGCAAGTTGAAGCTTGATGATGGATTCTTGCGGATTATCGGTCAGAGCGACAGTATAAATACTGTGAGAAGACTCGCCGGAAAAGCTGCAGAAACGGATTCCACAATACTCATTCTAGGTGAGAGTGGTACAGGAAAAGGCCTGGTGGCAGAATGCATTCATAGCAGCAGTAAACGGAGTGGAAAGCCCTTCGTATACATAAACTGTGCATCCATTCCCAGCGAATTGATAGAAAGTGAACTGTTCGGATATGAAGGGGGGGCCTTTACCGGCTCTAAAAAAGAAGGAAAAAAGGGTTTGTTTGAAGCGGCAGACGGAGGCACGGTTTTCCTTGATGAAATCGGAGACATACCGCTGTTCATGCAGGCCAAGCTGCTGCACGTGCTGCAGAGTAAAAAGTTCAACCGTGTAGGCAGCACGGAATTTATTAATGTCAATGTCAAAATCATAGCTTCCACCAACAAGGATCTGGAAAAGTCGGTAAAGGAAGGGACTTTTAGAAATGACCTGTATTACAGGATAAATGTTTTTCCGATACTCATACCTCCGCTCAGGCAAAGACAGGAGGATATATATCCCCTTATAATGAAGCTGCTTCCCAAAATTTGCGCCAGGACCGGCATCAAAGAGAAAAAAATATCCGTTGATGTAATAAAAGAGATGCTTTCCTATGATTGGCCGGGAAATGTAAGAGAGCTTGAAAACATTCTGGAAAGAGCTGTAAACATCACTGAAGGGGACACCATACTTCTTGAGCATACAAATATACGGCTGCTCAAAGGTAAAGGAGAAAACAGTATTTTTGCATATTCCCTGAGTGAAGCTGTTGAAAGTGCGGAAAAGACAGCGATTACAGAGGCGCTAAAAATTACCGGCGGCAATAAAAATGAGGCTATGAGCATTCTTAATATAAGTAAAACAAGCTTTTATGACAAGTATAAGAAGTATAACATAGGCATATAGTGCCTCGTAAAGTATATTACTTCTAGGGCAGGTGGGGCACTGAACAGTGGAAGTGCATTTTTAACACTATGAAAGACAAGAAGTATGTTGTGTTAATAAGCACTAGTGTTTATACTATTAAATAAAGCAAAAATGACTCCAATACCTTGCCTGTGTCATTCTGAGCTCGCGAAGAATCTTATGCCTGTGAGAATAACCCAAGCAAATACTTTTAGGTATTCCTTTAGGGTCTTAGATCCTTCACTTTGTTCAGGATGACATTTGCATTACTTCTTAGTAATTACACTAGGTACTAATACATAATTCCGTATAGTGACCGGATATCCGGAATCCTTACAGACTTCTACGTATAACAGGGGTAACGTGATATAATACTATATTTATTCCGTTATTGCGGAATTCAGGAATTTATAATTATATTATATATTTCGCGAAAAACATTTTACATTCTTAATTCAGATTTCGCGTAAATGTTTCCTTGATTGTTATTGAATTCGCACTTTGCCCAATGTAAACACTTTTGTGCGTTCAATATAGAACCATACTAAAATGTAACCCCGTTGCATTTGTTTTCTGGCATAATATTTGCTTCTTATTCATTTATTAGTAGATTGGTAATTTTTTGAATATACTCGGAAAACTCTCAAGGAGGTGGAAATTATCTATATGTTCATGTGGCTGTTTTTGGGGGATAGGAGCTCAGAAAATCAAGTATATGACTAAGTGACTTGGAGGGAATGGTATGTTAAGTAAGCAATTCAGCACAAATAAAAAAGGGCATTTGGAATTCGCGGGCTGCGACACTGTCGAGCTTGCAGAAAAGTACGGTACCCCTCTTTATGTAATGAGTGAAGACGGCATACGTGAAAATTGCCGTAGGATAAGATCTTCCCTGATGGAGAGATATCCAGATACTGTTGCATTATACGCAAGTAAGGCTTTCAGCAGCCTGGCAATTTATAAGATAATGAAGGAGGAGGGCTTCGGTATAGATGTTGTATCCGGCGGAGAACTTTTTACGGCCTGCCAGGCCGGATTTCCAATGGAAAAGGTTTACTTTCACGGAAACAACAAGACTCAGGAGGAAATTGAATTCGGGATGGAACGGGAAGTAGGGTACTTTGTTGTTGATAATAATTATGAGATTGAGCTGATTCAAAGAGAAGCCGTGAAAAGGAAGAAAAATGTAAAGGTGCTGTTAAGAGTATCCCCGGGAGTATCGGCACATACCCATGAATACATTTCAACAGGACAGCTTGATTCAAAGTTCGGTTTTCCGATTGAAGGCGGCGAGGCCCTGAATGCCATAGGAAGAATCATTGAATGCTCCGGTATGGCGTTGAAAGGAATACACTGCCATATTGGCTCTCAGATATTTAATACCGATGCCCACCGGGATGCGGCAAAGGTGATGATAAATCTGATGCTGCAGGTCAAGAGCCGGTTCGGCATTGAACTGGAGGAGCTGAATATAGGCGGAGGATTTGGAATCTTTTATAAGGCCGGTGACGAACCCCCTGTAATTGGTGAGCTTATTGCCGCAATAATGGACACAATTCAGACCTTATGCAGTGAGAATGGTTTGAAACTGCCAAAAATAATTATTGAACCCGGAAGATGGATGGTGGGTGAAAGTGGCATAACCCTCTATACTATTGGTTCAGTTAAGGATATAAAGGGGATAAGGAAGTATGTCAGTGTTGACGGAGGTATGACTGATAACCCCAGAACAGCTCTGTACCAGGCTGAGTATGATGCTATTGTAGCAAACAAGGCCGTTAAGAACCCGGAGGAGCTTGTGACCATTGCAGGAAAGTGCTGTGAATCAGGTGATATTCTGATAAAAGACATAAAGCTTCCCCACATTGAATATGGCGATATACTGGCCGTTCTCAGTACAGGAGCATATAATTATTCCATGTCCAGCAATTATAACCGTTTAAGAAAGCCTGCCATGATAATGATAAGAAATGGCGTGCCCAGAATAATAGTGAAACGTGAGACATATGAGGATCTGGTAAGAAACGATATGGAGTAGCAGATTCGCAGAGATAAATATTATTATATATTTACTCTCATAGAGCAATTGACTTTATGGGAGTAATGGCATATAATAACAGTGAACATATGAATAAAATATTCATAGCCTATTAAGGGAAGAAGGGACGATATGACAAAAGCTTTCAGCGACAAAGAAAAGGAGTTAATAAGGAACAAATTGGTTGAGAAAGGGAAAGAGCTATTTGCCAGGTACGGCTTGCGGAAAACAAGCATTCTGGATTTAACCAAAGCTGTAGGAATAGCACAGGGTTCATATTATAATTTCTTTCAATCAAAGGAAGAGCTGTACTTTGAAATAATGGAACAGGAAGAACAGTTTATGAAAAGCAAGCTGCTTTCAACTCATAAGCTGCAAGAAAATCTTACCAGGCAGGCATTGGAAGCATTCCTGACAGATGCTTTTGAGATGATAGATGACAGCAGCTTTATTAAGAAGCTGATGAATGGGGAAGATTATGAGTTGCTGGTAAGAAAACTGCCGGAAGAAAGAATTGCGAAGCATATAGAAACGGACTCTGATATACTGACACCAATGATTAATATGTGGCAGAAGCAAGGCGTTGTAATAGACAGGAGTTCTGAGGTGATAGGCGGCTTGCTTCGTGCAGTCTTTACACTGTCATTGCATAAAAAGGAAATTGGAGAGGACATGTTCGAAGATGTGCTGAAGCTTTTGATAGAGTTGATAGCCAAAGGTATTGTCAAGGAGGATAAGTCATGATTGATGTAAAAGCTTTAAAGTTCAGTTATGCAGGGAATAAGGAATTGACCCTGAAGGGTTTGGATTTTTCCATAAAAAAGGGTGAAATATTCGGTTTCCTGGGGCCTTCGGGTGCGGGTAAAAGTACAACACAGAAGATAATCATAGGTATTTTGAAAAACTACCAGGGCAGTGTAAAGGTAATGAATAAAGAACTCAAGGAATTGAAATCCGATTATTATGAGAGGATAGGAGTTGCTTTTGAATTTCCCAACCTTTACAGCAAGTTCACAGCAATGGAGAACCTTTTATACTTCAGGTCCTTGTACTCCGGGGAAAGGTCAGAGCCGATGAGGCTTCTTGAAATGGTCGGACTGGAGAAGGATGCTGCTACAAGGGTGTCGGACTTTTCCAAGGGTATGAAGATGCGGCTGAATTTCTGCAGGGCTCTGCTGAATAAGCCTGAGATACTGTTTCTTGACGAACCGACCTCCGGCCTTGATCCTGTCAATGCAAAAAAGATAAAGGACATTATTCTGGATAAAAAAGCAAAAGGTTGTACTATCTTTCTGACAACACACAATATGAATGATGCTGAAGATTTGTGTGAAAGGGTTGCCTTCATTGTAAACGGGAGCATCTGTCTTATTGATTCCCCCAGACAGCTGATGATAGACAAAGGTAAAAAGAGCCTGAGGGTTGAATACCGTGAAAAGCAGAAGACCTGCTTCAAGGATTTTGAACTGGCTCAGTTGGGAGATAATGTGGAGTTCATGCAGCTTATTAAAAACAAGTCCATTGAGAGAATGCACACCCAGGAGGCAACTCTGGAGGACATTTTCATAGAAGTGACTGGAAGGGGCCTGGTATGAGAACTTTAAGTGCTGTAGTATATGATATAAAATTCCAGATAAGGCATGGATTCTATTATGCTTATGCATTTGTAAGCGTCCTGTATATCATATTTCTAAGGCTGATGCCGGCAGATACAAGAAGCTATCTGTCCATACTCATATTGCTCACCGACCCTACTGTGCTGGGATTTTTCTTTATTGGAGGAATAGTGCTTCTTGAAAAGGATCAGCGAATATTTTCCAGCCTTTTTGTCACTCCTCTGAAGGTAGGTGAGTATATTACGGCCAAGCTTGTGTCCCTTACACTGCTTTCTCTGCTTTCTTCTGCAGCCATAGCATTTTTCTCTGCACCGGGGAGCTTTGACCCCCTGCTGCTTTTTATGGCTATAGCTCCAAGCTCGGTATTCTTCACCCTTGCAGGAATTGCTCTGGCTGTGAGGGTAAAATCAATAAACGGTTATATAATAGCATCTCCTT
>Ga0209643_1001533_pt1 | contig 20786 bp, 19 predicted proteins | sample AutmiccBRH37_all_FD_187383 | JGI IMG/M metagenome (GOLD analysis project Ga0209643, IMG submission 187383) | Deep subsurface microbial communities from Mt. Terri, Switzerland - Autotrophic microbial communities BRH/37_all (SPAdes) (version 2) | ecosystem: Environmental > Aquatic > Deep... | reverse complement strand
CAGCCGGCTCGCGCGCACGCCTCCCGAGCCCGCGCCGATCGTGAAAAGGTCGAAATCGAATTCACTCATCGCGCGCCCGTCATGTTCCCGCCGCCAGAATGCGCTGGGGCGCCTGGCGCAGAACACTTGTGCCGTCGCTGTAACCGGTGATCAGCGTATCGCACAGATGAACGAAGAGGCCGTGCTCCACCACCCCGGTGATCGACTTGATGGCACGCGAGAGTCCGTCCGCGTCGCGAATCTTGCCGAACGCCACGTCGACGATGAAGTTGCGGCCATCGGTGACGAAGGGTTCGCCGTAATCGTCGCGCCGCAGCCGCGCAGTTCCGCCCGGCTCGCCGAAATTCGCGATCAGCGCCATCAGCCGCTCCTGCGTCACCAGCGCGCCGAACGGCTCCACTTCGACTGCGAGGGGAAATTTGCCCAGCACCGACACTTCCTTCGACGGGTCGATCAGGATCGCGACGTGCCGCGAGGCGCTGGCGACCAGCTTTTCGCGCAGAAGCGCGCCGCCGCCGCCCTTGATGAGGCGAAAATCATTGTCGGCTTCATCGGCGCCGTCGACCGTCAGGTCGAGCGCCTGCGTGTCGTCGAGCGTCACGAGCGGAATGCCGGCTTCCTTTGCGAGGCGCGCGGTGCGCTCCGACGTGGCCACACCCTTGACCTCAAGCCCCGCGCGCACCCGCTCGCCGAGGCGCCGCACGAAACGCTCCGCGGTAGAGCCCGTGCCGAGCCCCAGCGTCATGCCGGGTGCGACGAGGCCAAGCGCACGATCCGCGGCGGCCTGCTTTGCGAGATCCTGGGGAAGTGTCATGGGGCACCTGTTGTCACAATCGCCCCAACAATGCTGACGGCGCCTGCGAAACGCAACCCCCACCTTCCGGTCAAACGTTCGTGCGGGGAACGTGAACGCCGCGCGCTCACTCGACGGTGACCGACTTGGCAAGGTTGCGCGGCTGATCGACATCGGTCCCCTTGAACACGGCAGTATGATATGCAAGCAGCTGGATCGGGATGGCATAGATCAGCGGCACCAGGAACGGATCGGCGGCGGGAACCTCGATCGTCGCCCACGCCTCGCTCCCGCCATGTGCAATTCCGGCCGCATCCGAGATCATCAGCACGCGGCCACCGCGCGCCATCACCTCGTGCATGTTCGAAACGGTCTTGTCGAACAGGTCGCCCGAGGGCGCGATGACGACGACGGGGACGTCTTCGTCGATCAGCGCGATCGGCCCGTGCTTGAGTTCGCCGGCGGCGTAGCCTTCGGCGTGAATGTAGGAGATTTCCTTCAGCTTGAGCGCGCCTTCGAGCGCCAGCGGAAAGGCGAGGCCGCGGCCCAGATAAAGCACGTCGCGCGTGCGCGCCATGTCGTGGGCGAGCGTTTCGATATGGTGAGCCTGCGCGAGCGCCTGGGAAATCAGGCGCGGCACGCTGGTCAGATGCGCGACATGGGTCTTCTCCTCGTTCGGCGAGACGGTGCCGCGCGCCCGCCCGATTGCGATCGCGAGCGCGGCCAGGACCGTCAACTGGCAGGTGAACGCCTTGGTTGACGCAACGCCGATCTCCGGCCCCGCGTGCGTAGCCAGCACGACGTCCGCCTCGCGCGCGATCGAGGAGTGCGGCACATTGACGATCGCCGCGATGTGCTGTCCCTGCGCACGGCAATGGCGCAGCGCCGCGAGCGTGTCGGCGGTTTCGCCCGATTGCGATACGAACACCGCCAGCCCGCCCTTCGGCAGCACCGGATCGCGGTAGCGGAACTCGGAAGCAATGTCCGCCGCAACGGGCAGCCGCGCGGTTTGTTCAAGCCAGTATTTCCCGGCCAGTCCCGCGTAATACGCGGTGCCGCAGCCGACGATCGTGAGATGTGTCAGGCTGGCAAGATCGAAGGGGAGCGCGGGAAGACGAATGCTTTCGCTCAAAGGGTCGACATACGCCGCCAGCGTGTGGCCGATGACCTCAGGCTGCTCGTAGATTTCCTTGGCCATGAAATGACGGTGCTCGCCCTTGTCGAGCATCGTCGCGCTGACACCTGCGACGCGGATGTCGCGCGTAACGGCGTGACCTTCGGCGTCGTAAACCTGGACGCTCGCACGATGCAGGACTGCGACATCACCTTCTTCGAGATAGGCGACGCGGCCGGTGAGCGGGGCAAGCGCGATGGCGTCGGACGCGAGATACATCTCGCCCTCGCCATAACCCAGAGCGAGCGGCGATCCGCGCCGCGCGCCGATCAGAAGGTCATTCTCGCCCAGAAAAATCATCGCGATCGCGAATGCGCCTTCGAGTTGCGCAATCGCAGCCTGGGCCGCGGCGAGCGGCGCCAGCCCGTTGCCCAGATGCGCGGTGACGAGGTGGGCAATCGTCTCGCTGTCGGTCTGCGAGGTGAAGACATGCCCCTCGGCCTCAAGTGCACTTCGCAGGGTGCGGAAATTTTCGATGATGCCGTTATGGACAATCGCCACCCGCGACGTCGCGTGCGGGTGCGCGTTGGTCTCGTTGGGCGCGCCGTGCGTCGCCCAGCGGGTGTGCCCGATCCCGAGCTGCCCGGCGAGCGGCTCGGCCGCAAGCGAGGCTTCGAGCCCCTTGAGCTTGCCGGTCACGCGGCGCCGCTCAAGCGTGCCGTCGCGCAGCATCGCAACGCCCGCGGAATCATAGCCGCGGTATTCGAGCCGCTTCAGTGCCTCGACGATGAGGGGCGCCGCCTCGCGCGTTCCGACGACACCGACAATCCCACACATATCGGATCAGTCCTTTTTGTTGCGCTGCGCTTTTTCTTCGCGCTTGCGGGCGCGGAAGGTGTTCGCCCATCCCTCGCGCGCGACCTGGCGCCCGCGTGCGATCGCCAGCGCATCGTCGGCGACATCGTCGGTCACCACGCTTCCCGACCCGACATAAGCGCCGTTGCCGATCCTGACCGGCGCGACGAGGGAACTGTTCGAGCCGACAAAGGCGCCTGCGCCAATATCGGTGACGAATTTGTCGAAGCCGTCATAATTGCAGGTGATCGTACCCGCGCCGATATTGGCGCCGGCGCCGACCTTGGCATCGCCGAGATAGGCGAGGTGATTGGCCTTCGCCCCCTTTTCAAGGCGCGTGTTCTTCAATTCAACGAAATTGCCGACATGCGCATCCTCGCCGACCGACGCCCCCGGACGCAGCCGCGCGAATGGCCCGATGATCGCGCCTGCCTCGATAAGCGTTCCCTCGATGTGGCAGAACGGCTTGATGACGACACGGTCGGCGACGGTCACGCCGGGCCCGAAGACGACATTGGGCCCGACAACGACGTCGCGCCCGATCTGCGTGTCATGGCTGAAATAGATCGACGCGGGATCGACCAGAGTTGCCCCTTCGTCCATCGCGCGGGCACGCAGGCGCTGTTGCAGCACGTCCTCGGCCAGCGCGAGTTCGGCGCGCGAATTGACGCCGAGCACCTCATCGGCCGGGCCTTCGACCACCGCGCAGGATAACCCAGCCTCGCGCGCGAGCCGCACGAGATCGGTGAGGTAATACTCACTTTGCGCATTCTTGTTGTCGAGCTGGCTCAACAGCGCATGGACGTGCTGCGCGGCGATCGCCATCACACCGCCGTTGCACAGCGTGATCTCAAGTTCGGAGGGCGCCGCATCCTTGAATTCCACGATCCGGGTGAGCGATGAGGACTGGTCGCACACGAGCCGGCCATATTGCGCGGGATCGGCGGGGCGAAATCCGAGCACCGCAACCGCGGCACCCGCTTCGCGCGCGGCGACCAGCTCCACCAGCGTCGCGGCGGTGATCAGCGGCGAGTCGCCGAACAGAACGAGCACCGTGCCTTGCGCGCCCTCAAGCAGATCCCGGGCGCACATCAGCGCGTGGCCTGTGCCCATGGGCGGATCCTGGACGACGATCTGCGCCGGCGCGACAGCCTTGGCAACATCCGCCGCCCCGGCGCCGATCACGACGATCTGACGGACCGGCGAGAGCTGGGAGACGGTGGCGAGCACATGGACGAGCATTGCGCGGCCCGCGAGGGGATGAAGGACCTTCGGCATTTGCGAGCGCATACGCGTGCCGCGGCCGGCGGCCAGGACGACTGCATTGACGGGTTCTTTTATGGTCAAGGCGTTGGGTCTCGAGTGGGATCGCAAAACGTCAATCGTATTGCTTCATAACGTAAGAACCTTAAAGCTCTCATGACCTGAGATTCGTTCAAAATAAACAAATATTTCGTAGCCTTACGGGAGAATTCTCTCCTGCAACCCGCCGAGGATGGCCTTATGCGCGATGCGGATTCCACCGTGCTGCCCGACCTGACGGGCTACTCGATCGCCTTCGATCTCGACGGCACGCTGGTCGAGACCGCCCCGGATCTGGTGGGCGCCGTCAATCATGTACTGGCATCAAGGGGGCGCGGCCGGATCGATGAAGCCTCGCTGCGCGCGCTGGTCGGACACGGCGCGAGGGCACTGATCGAGCGCGCCTTCGCCGAGACCGGCGATCCCGCCGATGCAGCGGCGATGCCCGGGCTCACCACGCTGTTCCTCGACTATTACCGCGCGCATATCGCCGATTTTTCTCGCCCGTATCCCGGTACGCTCGCCGCGCTCTCGCGGCTCGCCAGGGCTGGTGCGGCCCTGTCGGTGTGCACCAACAAGGCGCAGAGCCTGGCTGAGGACCTTCTCGACGCGCTTGGCATGTCGAGCCACTTCGCGGCCATCGTCGGCAGCGATGCCCTACCCGTTCACAAACCCGACCCCGAGCATTTCTTCGAGGCGATCCGGCGCGGCAATGGCGACCGCGCGCGCGCCCTTCTGGTGGGCGACAGCCCGACCGACGCGGCGACCGCGCGCAATGCCAATGTGCCGTTCATCGCGGTGACGTTCGGCTACACACCGGTTCCGCCCGAGGAGCTGGGCGCCGACGTGCTGATCGGCCATTTTGACGAACTCGACAGCGCGGTTGCACAACTTGCCGCGCGGTGAGATAGACTTCGCGGCACGCACGCCGCGGCGCGCACAGCGCGTGTCACAACCAACTGAACCGGGGCCGGAGCTGTGATCAAGCTTTACGCGCGCACCCCTCAGGGCTTGCGCAAGTCCGAAGACAGCCTCCTCGCGCCGCTCGCGCCCTATATCCTGTGGATCGATCTGCTGCGCCCGACCGTCGACGAGGAAGGGCTGGTCGAAGTCGCCACCGAAGTCGACATTCCCACCCGCGAGGAACTGCAGGAAATCGAAGTCTCCAGCCGGCTCTTTACCGAGGACAACGCCGCCTACATGACGGCCACCGTGCTCTATCATGCCGACAGCGATCACCCGCAGACCACGCCCATCACATTCATTCTGACCGACAATCTTCTCATCACGGTGCGATATGAGGAGCCGCGGCCGTTCCTCACCTTTCCGGTGCAGGCCGAGCGCCACCCTGAATTCTGCGCCGGCCCGCGCGATCTTCTGATTTCGCTGCTGGAGGCGATCGTCGATCGCACCGCCGACATTCTCGAGCACGTCCAGAGCGACGTGGACGACGTCTCGCAGGAGATCTTCGTGCGCCCCGAGAGCGGGCGCCGCCCGGACGTGAACAGCAACCGGTACCGCGAGATCCTGCGGCGCGCCGGGCGCAGTCAGCTTCTGACCCTCAAGATCACAGAAAGCCTCGTCTCGATCGAGCGCATCGTGACGTTTCTGGGGCGCGCCGGCGCCGACGTGAAGCTGCCCAAATTGTTCGCCGGCCGGCTCAAGACGCTGGCGCGCGACACACAGGCCCTCAGCGAACACGCCACCCATGTCGCGCAGACGATCGCGTTCCAGCTCGATGCGACTCTGGGCCTCATCAACATCGAACAGAATTCCATCATCAAGATTTTTTCGATTGCGGCGGTCGTGTTCCTGCCCCCCACGATGATCGCCAGCATCTACGGCATGAACTTCGACATCATTCCCGAACTGCATTGGCCGTTCGGCTATCCCCTCGCCCTCCTGGCGATGCTGGGTTCCGCCGTCCTGCCGTTCCTCTATTTCAAGAAAAAAGGATGGTTCTGACCGTAACCATATGACCAGGCAGTCTTTTTTTGAATGGTCCGGGATGGCGAGGGGGCTTTTCATCTGATATTTTATGTAATATACTGTATTTCACTTATTTTAATTGCGGAAACTGATGACGGCGCCCGTCGAACCTCTCAGGCCCTTCCCGACCGACCGGCTGCCGGTCGACTGGTCGTGGCCGGTGTTTACGCCCGGAAGCGTCTGGCTGACGGGCGCAGGACCCGGCGACCCCGGCCTGTTGACCCTTCACGCGGTCAACGCGCTCAACCAGGCGGACGCGGTGATTTACGACGCGCTGGTCGACCCGCGCATTCTGGCGATGGCACCACCCGGCGCGCTGCGCGAATATTCCGGCAAGCGCGGCGGCAAGCCGAGCGCTAAGCAGCGTGACATCACGAGCCGCATGATCCAGCTCGCGCGGCGCAACCTGCGCGTCCTGCGTCTGAAGGGCGGCGATCCCTTCGTGTTCGGGCGCGGCGCCGAAGAGGCACTGGCGCTGGCCGGCGCCCAGATCCCGTTCCGCGTTATTCCCGGCATCACCGCCGGGATCGGCGGGCTGGCCTACGCCGGAATTCCGGTCACGCATCGCGACACCAATCATGCCGTCACGTTCGTGACCGGTCACATGGCAGGAGGCGACATCCCCGGCGGCATCAATTGGACGGCGCTGGCGCAGGGGTCGCCGGCACTCGTGCTGTACATGGCGCTCAAGCACCTGCCGCAGATCGCGGGGCATTTTCTTGGCGCCGGGCGCCCCGCCGACGAGCCGGTCGCCATCGTCAGCCACGCAACGCTCCCTAAGCAGCATGTGCATGTCACCACGCTTGGGGACTGCGCCGCAGGCGCATTTCCACCCGGCGTCGAATCGCCGGCGATCACCGTGATTGGCGAAGTGGTGCGACTGCGCAGCGGAGTGGACTGGCTGGGCGCGCTGCTGGAGGGCCGCCAGCTGGAGGCCGATCCGCTCGGGCGCTTCGTCACGCTCGCAACCGGCTAGGCAGGTCGTTTCAGGCGGCCGCGCCTCCGGCGTGGTCACCCTCGGCCGAGATGGTGCGCTCGGGCGGAAACTCGATCTGCAGCAGCTCGCCGCCGTTGTCTCGATCCTCAACCGTCAGCGTGCCGCCATGCAATTCGGCGAACCCTTGCGCAATCTGGCGCCAAAGTGCCGGTCCGTCACTCACCGTCGCCGCACTCGACAGCGCGGCTGAACCGGACACGCCGCCGATCGGCTCGCTGGACAGCACGCGGATGGCAAGACCGCCGTTCGAGGCGAGCCCGGCGCTCATCGAAACGACGCCGCCCTCCCAGCAGCGCTGGATGGCGTGGCCGACGAGATGATCGAGCAGCGATGCGAGAATTTTTTCGTCCGCCCAGAGGCGGGGCAGCGTAGGCGGTGCATGCGCCTTCAGTGTTACCTGCCGCGCCTCCGCCTGCGGACCCGCCGCCCGGATGGCCCGGGCAAACGCCAGTTCGAGCCGCAGCCGCTCCGGCGCAAGCTCGATCTGCCCCGACTCGAGCTTGAGAACCTGCTGGAGATGATCGATCGAGGAGAGCAATTCGATTCCGCTGTTGTAGATATCGGTCCCCAGACGCCGGTAAGGCGATTGACCCAGCGGCCCCAACATTTCGTCACGGATGATCTCGGAAAACCCCATGATCGCGTTGAGCGGCGTGCGCAAATCATGCGCGATCTGGATCACCAGCCGGGCGGTCGACTGGTTGACGCCGCGTGCCTCGTCGCGCTCGCGCTCCGCTTGCGAATTGCGGGCGGTCAGATCTTCCACAAGATCCGCACGCTCCTCCCTCAGCCGAATAGATTCAAGCGATTTGAAGCGCATGATCGTGGCGACGCTGCCCAGCACGGCGACATAGACGACGCTGAGCGTCACCATTTCGGCGCCATGGTTCATTCCCTTGAGCAACGGCACGCAGATCATCAGGACAAGCGAGGGCAGCGCCCCGGCGGCCGTGAGAAAGAGAATCGGCGAAAGCGTGAACACCATCACGCTGATTTCGCCGGTCAGCATCATCAAGAGGAGATAGTTGTTGTCACGATCGCCGGGGACCCAGGCGATCGGCGCGATGCTCGCCCACGCGCCCGCCGAGATCAGCAGGAACAGCGCAAATACGAGAATCTTGCGCAAGGGATGCAAGCCCGGCGCGCTCGGCTTCAGGACCAGGTGGTCCAGCAAAAACCACGTGACGGCGCACAGAAGATTCGCGCACGTCCAGATGGTCAGCGGCAGACTGTCCGCCGACTGGCGCAGCAATCCGGCGGCCGCCAGCGCGAAGACGGGCAACGCAATTTGCCGCGCCGTGAACTTGGCGCGGGTAAATTCGAGTGCAGTCGCCATAACCCGCGGCGACAGTGCGAGCGGGACGGCGTCCTCCGCGCGCTTTCGATCCATCACAAACCCCCAGACGGCTAACCTCCGGAGTATCGTGGCACGGGGTTAAGAAGGACTGTGTACCGCTTGCAACGAGCGATTGGGAAAGGTTAAGCAATAATTTCTCTCGCGCTGCAGCGAAATAGGAGTTAACCCTTTCGCAAGCGTTCCGGCGCTCCCCTTCCGCTGGCGGCCTGCCCCATCTCCATCCGAGGTATTTCATGCTTTCCAAACCGCGCTCCGACCTCAAGCCCAACACTTTCGCGTTTGAAAACCTCCCGCTCGTCTCGTCCTCGGGATTTCGCGAATATGATGCGCGGTGGCTGTTTCCCGAGCAGATCAACCTGGTCGGCGTGCAGGCGCTGGGGCTCGGCCTTGGAACCGTCATCCACGAAATGGGCGTCAAGCCGGCCATTGCGGTGGGGCATGATTATCGATCCTATTCTGCGTCCATCAAACACGCGTTGATCATCGGGCTGCTCAGTGCGGGTTGCGAAGTGCACGACATCGGCCTCGCGCTCTCGCCGATGGCGTATTTTTCCCAATTCGCGCTCGATGTGCCCGCAGTGGCGATGGTGACGGCGAGCCACAACGAAAACGGCTGGACGGGAGTCAAGATGGGCGCGCAACGCCCTCTGACATTCGGACCGGAGGAAATGGGCCGTCTGAAGGAAATCGTGCTCGAAGGAAAGTTCAAGGAGCGCGCCGGCGGCAGCTATCGTTCGATCTCCGGGATGGCGGAGACGTACATGGCCGACCTTTCCAAGGGCAAGAAACTCAAGCGCAAACTCAAGGTGATCGCCGCCTGCGGAAACGGAACTGCCGGCGCATTCGCGCCGAAGGTTCTGGAGGCCATCGGCTGCGAGGTCATTGCGATGGACTGCAACCTCGACTGGACGTTCCCGCGCTATAATCCGAACCCGGAAGATATGGAAATGCTGCATGCGATGGCACACGCGGTGAAAGAGCACGGGGCCGACGTGGCATTCGGCTTCGACGGCGACGGTGACCGCTGCGGCGTCGTCGACAATGAGGGCAACGAGATTTTTGCCGACAAGGTCGGCGTTATGCTGGCGCGCGATCTTTCCGCGATCCACAAGAACGCCCAGTTCGTCGTCGACGTGAAATCCACGGGCCTGTTCGTGACCGACCCGGTGCTCATCGCCAACGGCGCGAAGACCGATTACTGGAAGACCGGCCATTCCTACATCAAGCGCCGCGCCAACGAGATCAAGGCGCTGGTCGGGTTCGAAAAGAGCGGTCATTATTTCTTCAACGCACCGATCGGCCGGGGCTACGACGACGGACTCGTCTCGGCAATCGCGATCTGCGACATGCTCGACCGCAACCCCTCAAAGTCGATGGCCGATCTCTACCGCGCGCTCCCCATGACGTGGGGCTCGCCCACCATGTCGCCGTACTGCGCCGACGAGGTCAAATATCAGATCGTGGACCGCATCACGGACATTTACACCAGGGCGAAGGCGTCCGGCGAAAAGGTCGCCGGCCAGTCGATCCGCGACCTTGTCACCGTCAACGGCGTGCGCGTCGTGCTGGAAGACGGCACATGGGGGCTGGTGCGCGCGTCTTCCAACAAACCAAATCTGGTCGTCGTCGTCGAAAGCCCGACCGCGGAAGCCAACATGAAGGCGATCTTCAGGGATATCGACACCCGGCTTGGCATGATGAGCGAAGTCGGCGAGTACGACCAGAAAATCGCGATCTAGACGGGCTCAGCCGCGCCCGCGATAAGGCGCGACGCCGGTGTCGGGCACCCAAAGCCCTTTGGGTGGCGCGCCCGTCTGCCAGAACACGTCGATCGGGATGCCGCCGCGCGGATACCAATAGCCCGCGATCCGCAGCCAGCGCGGATCGATCGCCGAGATCACGCGCTTGGCGATCGCAATCGTGCATGCTTCGTGAAATGCGCCATGATTACGGAACGACTGAAGGAACAGCTTCAGCGATTTCGATTCCACGATCGCCCGCCCGGGAACGTAATCGAGCACGAGATGCGCGAAGTCCGGTTGCCCGGTGACGGGACAGAGCGACGTGAATTCGGGCGCGGTAAAGCGCACGAGATAGTCAGTCCCGGGATGCGGATTAGGCACGTGTTCGAGCGCCGCATCGTCCGGGGTCGCGGGAATCGGCGCGTCCCGCCCGAGCTGCGTCAGCGCCGGCTTGGTCGGTTTGCCGGTTGCGGGTTTACGTGGACGTGACATCGGTACGCGCGGCCCCTGCTACGAGAAATATCCAATAAACATGCGAATGCTGGTCACGGCAAGAAACACCGCAAACGCGCGCCGTAGCGCCTTGCGGCTGAGCCGGTGCGCCAGAGTGGCGCCCCACGGCACCGCAAGAAGCGTCATCGGGACGATGAGCGCAAACCCGATCATGCTGACATAGCCCAGCGAAAACGGTGGGCGTGCGGGAACGCTCCACCCGGTAATTATGAACCCGAGCGTCGCCGGGATCGCAATCAGCAGCCCGAAGCCCGCCGACGTCGCGACGGCACGGTGGATCGGCACGTTGTACAGCGTCAGCGCCGTCACGCCGAAGGCCCCGCCCCCGATACCGATCAGCGTGGAAAGGAACCCGGTCGCCGCGGCGATCGCGGATTGCACGAGAACGTTGGGCAGGTGGTCGGAGAGCCGCCACTCTTCCTTTCCGAACGCCATGTTCAGGCCGACCAGCAGCGCGACGCACGCAAAGATGAGTGTGAGCCCATCGCCGCCAATCATTTTCGCGACGACGGTTCCGATCAGTGCGCCGGCGATCATGGGCCGCGCCCAACTGCGCAACACCGCTGCGTCGACGGCACCCCTTTTGTTGTGGGCGCTGAGAGAGCGGATCGAGGTGGGAAGGATCGTTGCAAGCGACGTTGCGACCGCGACGTGCATGCGCACATTCTCATCAATCCCGAGTGCCGTGAACACGTGATACAGCACCGGCACGATGACAATTCCCCCGCCCACACCGAGCAGGCCGGCCATCAGCCCGCCGAACAGACCCGTCGCAAGGAGTGCCGCACCGTACATCCAAAGGTCTGCCGGCAACGCATTAGGCATGCACGAGGCTTTCGGCGGTCTCGGCGCTGCGCACACGGCTGAGCGCATCGCGAATGACCTGCGCCGTAGCGTCATCGCGGTGCCCGTGTTCGCTGAGATACCGCCGCCAGCCACGCGCCCCCGGCCAGCCTTGGAACATCCCCATCAAATGGCGCGCCGGGACCTTGATCGGCACGCCCTCGTCGATCCGCAGCCGCTCGCAATAGTCCGCATAGGAATGAACAATCTCGAACAGGTCGCGCGGCGCGCCGGGATCACCGAAAATCTCGTGGTCAACCCGCGCGAGAAGCCCGGGGTTTTGGTAGGCGGCACGTCCCAGCATGACGCCGTCGACGCACTCAAGATGCGCGCGCGCCTGCGCGAGCGAGGCGATCCCGCCGTTGATGACAATCGGCATGTCCGGCAGTGCGGTCTTGAGCTCGTAGACCAGCGGATAATCAAGCGGTGGAACGTCGCGGTTCTCCTTGGGGCTGAGGCCCTCCAGCCACGCCATGCGCGCGTGCACGATCAGCACGTCGCAACCTGCGTCCCTCACCGCGCTGGCGAACAAGGGAAGGATGTCACGCGGCTCCTGCGCGTCAATTCCGATCCGGCATTTGACGGTCACCGGAATCTGCACGGCGGCGCGCATCGCCGTGACGCAGCGCGCAACCTTTTGAGGATCGGCCATCAACGCGGCACCGAATTGCCCGGCCTGCACACGGTCCGACGGGCATCCGACGTTGAGGTTAATTTCGTCGTAGCCGAAGTCCTCGCCGATGCGCGCGGCAAACGCGAGCGCCGCCGGGTCGCAACCACCGAGCTGAAGCGCGACCGGATGCTCGGCCGGACTGAAGCCGAGAAGCCGCGTCCGGTCTCCAAATTCCACCGCGCCCGTCGTCACCATCTCCGTGTAGAGCCGCGCACGCCGACTCAGCAGGCGGTGCAGCACACGGCAGTGACGGTCGGTCCAGTCCATCATGGGCGCGACCGAAAAGTTTTTTTCTATCATATTCAGTGGATTAGAACTCATTCCCAGCAGATCGGATCAACGGTGTGGCGCCCGGGCCAGCACGACCCTTGGGCCCCTTGTACCCTTTTTGCGCGGCGCGTGCACACGCTCAGCGCACGCCGTCCGCGGGCAGCTCGCCGTCCATGAATGCCGTGATGAGCGCGCAGACGTCCTCGCCCTTCTGGTGAATGATCCAGTGGTTGCAGTCAGGGAATTTGCGGATCCGCAGATCGGGAACGACATCGCGAATCATCTCGATATTTTCCAGCGCGAAATACGGGTCCTTTTCGCCCCAGATCACGAGTGTCGGGAGACGGACGATGGTTTCGTCAAGGTTCCTCGGGCGTGCGTCGTCGCCGCTCGGCGGGCCGCTCTTGTTCGCGCGATAATAGTTCAGGCCGGCGGTGAGGCTTCGACGCCAGACCGAGAGATACTCATCCGCGCGCGCCGGACTCATTTCCCCCGAGGCTACAAAGGGATCGGTGATCTCGCGGCGGAAGCCCGCAAAATCGTTCCGCGAAAGCAGCTCCTCGCCACGCGGCGAGCGAAACGCCAGCATATATTTGCTCGCGGCCGCCTGCGCCGGCAACTCGCGCAACAGCTTGTCAAAAATGCCGGGATGCGCGGCATTGACGATCACCAGCCGCTTCAGAATTTCCGGGTGGCGGATCGCCACCTCCCACGCGATGAAGCCACCCCAGTCGTGGCCCACCAGAGTGACCTTGGGGCAACCCAGCGCCATGATCGCCTGGCGGATGTCCTCGACCAGCGCGTCAACCTGGTACCCCTCGACGGTGTCCGGGCCCTCGGAGAGATTGATGCCGCGAGTGTCGAGGGCAATCGCCCGGAAGCGGCTCGAAAGTGCTTCCATCACCGGTTCCCATGCACCCCAGAATTCGGGAAAGCCGTGCAGGAACAGGATGGGTTCGCCCGACCCCAGTTCCGCATAGTGGAGTTTTAGTCCGTTGACGGACAACATTCCGTGCTTGATCGCGCTCATTTCATGCGTCCTTGAATTTGCTGTACGAGGTGCGCGTCGCAAGGATCACGTGTTCGAGAACGCCATTGCGGCGGTGCGGGTCCGCGTCCTCCTCATATTCGCGCGATGTGATCATGTCGATGAACGCAGCACGCGAGGGATAGTGAACGAGTACGACGAAATCCCAATTCGTGTCGGAGGGCACGCCGAGCGCGACCGCTTCCGCCTTGCCCGCCCACAGGATCGTACCGCCGCGCGATTTGATCATCGGTGTCACGGCCACACTGTAGCGTTGATACGAATCCCAGCCCGACCCTCGTCCGTCGGCGGCAACCTCCCGCAATCGCACAAGATTGACCATGGTCACGGGCTCGGTGTCGTCAAGCGCCTGCAGCGCGTCCAGATTTACGTTTTCGACGGCCATTCGAGATCCCTTCGTACCCGGGGATGCCCTGAGGTGTTCGATGTCCCGCTCATGCCAGCCGGCGCCCAGGGCGATCGATCAACGCTAGCAACAGAAATACAGCAAGGGTAGCCAAAAGCCACGCCAATGCGGGGACCGAAACCTGCTGATAGAGGCTGAAGCGGATTGTCTCAACGGCATGGGTAAACGGATTGAGGGCGCAGATATCGTGCAGCAGGACGGAACTCTCCCCCATTTTCCACAGCGGATAGAGCGCGGACGACAGAAAGAACATCGGAAAGATGACGAAATTCATGATCCCGGCGAAATTTTCGAGCTGGCGCACATAGGACGCGAGGATCAGCCCCAGCGCGCCGAGCATCAACCCCGACGCGACGAGCGCCGGCAGCGCCGCAACGTATCCCAGGGCGGGAAATTTGATCCCGTAAAGTGCGGCAGCCAGGAGAAACGCATATACCTGCAAGACCGACACGCACACGCCCGCAAGCAGCTTCGACAGAAACATCCACCAGCGCGGGAAAGGCGCGGTGAGCAGCAGGCGCATCGACCCCATCTCACGGTCGTAAGCGACCGCCAGGCTCGACTGCATTCCGTTGAAGAGCTGGATCATCGCGCACAGGCCGGGCACGATATACACTTGATACTGGACATAGGTCTGATAGGGCGGCGTGATCGAGAGCCCGAGTGCCGCGCGAAAGCCAGCGGCGAACACGATCAACCAGATCAGCGGACGCACAAGCGCGGAAAGAAAGCGCTCCTTCTGGTGCACGAAGCGCAGAGACTCCCGCCAAATGATCGCGGCCATGCAGCTAAGCCAGGGCATCGTCATCCCTCGGCAGCTTTTCAAAGATGTCACGCAATCCGCCATTCCCTCCGACAACCGACGCCGCCCCGTCCGCGACCACGCGTCCCTTGTGCAGCAGGACCACATGATCGTCCGGCTCGATTTCGTCCACCAGATGCGTCGCCCACAAAACGCACATGCCGCCGCGCGCGAGGGCATGAACATGGTCGGTGATGGCGCGCCGGGTCGTCACATCGAGCCCGACGGTCGGTTCGTCCAGCAATAGAATTTTGGGCTCGTGAATCAGGGCGCGGGCGATTTCCATCCGCCGCCGATGCCCGCCATTGAGCACGCGCACCTTTTCGCTTGCTCGCTCGGCCATCCCAAGCTGCTCCAGGCAGAATTGGATGCGCTCGCGCGCCCGGGTGCGCGGGAGCCCGTGAAGGGCCGCAAAATATCGCATGTTCTGTGCGACGGTGAGGTCGAGATCGAGCGTTGGCTCCTGAAAGACAACACCGGTCATCGCACGCACCGCACGCCCCGGCGCGGCCTGATCGACACCGTCGAATTCAACGCTCCCGCCGGACGGCCGCAACAGTCCGGTGAGAACCGAAAAGAGCGTCGACTTGCCGGCGCCGTTAACCCCCAGAACGGCCGTGAACTCGCCGACGGCACACGCGAACGACACATCGCTGAGCGCCGCCTTGTCGCCGAACCTCACGGTGAGATTGTGCGGGCGGACCATCGCGTTCATGGGTGGTAGGCCGCGCCCCAGGGATAACGCCCGACCTTGATGGACTTGACTGCCTCCAATCGCGCAACGTCAATAGCGGTCACATCACCCGAAGCGCCGTTGACGGAGAAAATCATCTTCTCGTTATCGGTAAATTCGAGATGCCACACGCGGGCCCCGACGAGGATGTAGCGCTTGATGGCGAACGATTTCGTATCGACGACGGCAACGTGATTGGCCGGACCGAGCGCGACAAACGCCATGGAACCATCTGCGGTCAGACGAATTCCGACGGGCTGAATCAGATCGGCCGAAACGCCGCCGATCGCGAAGTGAAGCTCCTTGATCAGGGACTGCGTCGCGACGTCGAGCACCTGCACCTGTCCGCCAACCTCCGAGCTCACCCAGAGCTGCTTTCCGTCATGAGAAAATTCGGCGTGGCGCGGCCGCTGACCGACCAGCGTGTTTGCGAAGATCTGCTTCTTGGCCGTGTCGATCCAGTGCACCATATTGGTTGTCTCGGAAGTCACGACGGCGATCGTACCATCGGGCGATACAGCCATCCCTTCCGGCTCTACGCCAACATTGATCTCGGCCAACACCTCGCCCGTCTTCACGTTCATGACCGTCGCGAGGGCATCGTCCTCGTTGGCGATATAGAGATCGGTATCGTTCGGGTGAAGCGCGAACTGCTCGGGATCCTCGCCGGACGTCAGCCTGCGGATCGTCAGGCCGCTCGCCGGATCAAGGACGTCGATCTGATCGTCGTCCGACGCGCACAGGTAAAGCTCCTTGAAATCATGGGAAAAGGTAATACCGCGCGGGCGCAGACCCACGGGATAGGTGGCGACCACCGTGAGCGCCTGGGTGTCGACGACACTTACGGTATTGTCCTTCTCGTTGCTTACCCACAGCTGGCCGGCCGCAGCATCCTGTGCCCCGACGAAACCGGCCAGCACTGCAAGAAACACAATCCGCATCACGGCCCCTCCGTATTGAATTTCGTGCATTTGGATTCGGGCCGATCCAGCCCCAGCGTGTCGAGTTCGCTGAACTGATGCAGGAAGCCCGGCAGAGGCGCGGTCGCGATCACGGCCCTGGGTTGAACGATCGGAATCGGCTGGCGCATTTCGCCGTTCCAGTTTCGGAAGCTGAGTTTGCGCCCTTTGAAGGCGGCCAGCTCAAACGCATCGGAGAGCAGGAACGCCCGCACATCCGGGGCCGATGCGCTCGCCGTCCGCGTCACCGCCTCCCCTATCGCGCGCACCGCGAGCCAGGCTGCGTAATCCGCCGGGCGCATCGTACGGCCGGCACTTTTCATGAAGCGCGACTGGAGCTGCGCCGCGCCCCAGTTCTCCACCGCCGGTGACCACACGACCGGGCTGATCCCCTCGCTGCCGGCCACCGGGCGGGGAAGCCAGGTATTGCCCGGAATATAACGCGCGAAGTCATCCGTCTCGTCCGCCACGACCAGCACATCGTGATCGGGAAAATCCTGGGTAAAAAGCGGGAGCTCCGACGACGCGCTGCGCCGCATATCGGCGTTTTCGAGCCACGGCCTCTCGGCCAAGATCGAAATCCCGAATTTCTTTGCGGAGGCCCGCAATGCATCGGCGAATGATTGATCGGGTGCGTGCTGCCCGACGATCATCGCCCACCGGGTCCACCGTTTGAACACCATGAACTGCGCCAGCGCGTCTGCCCGCATCGCGTAGCTCGGCATCGTGTGAAGGACGTTGGCGCGGCACCGGGCGTTACGCAGGACATCTGATTGACTGCGCGCATCAACGATGAGCACCGCGGCAGCTTTCGGGCGATCCGCCATCTTCAACAATGCGGCGTCGGACATGTCCGCCACAATGAGATCCACACCGCGTCCAAGAATTTCATCGAGGGTTTCGGGGGCAACCTCGCCGGCGGGAAGCGGCACGTTCTCCAGGCTAAAGCTCTGCCCCAAAAACGCGCCGGTCGTGTTGTTGTCGGCGGTCGCGACGATTGCGCCGGCGTAACCGTCATCCTCGGGAACGGGGTCGAGGTTTGATAGCGTCGGCGCCTGCTCGATCTGCTGACGCACGTAAAGGATCTTCACCGCAAGCGGAGCCGCGGATGCCTGCGCTGCACCGGACACCGCAAAGAGCGCGAGTGCGGATACCGCAACGCAACACAATATCGCTGCAATGCAACGTCGCATGATCGGCGAACGGCTTGTCGCGCAGGGGGACATGTTCATTCGTGCGGCTGCTCCATGGAATGCGTACCCTCTCGCGCCGCGCCAGCTTCTCGCGCGCGGGTGCGATTCATCGCAGGCGGAGCGCGATGCGGCAAGGGACTCGCGTCCGGGACCTTTCAGCCGCTCCCCCGCGACGCTCTTTACCAAGATCTATGGCGCGAAATGCAAAACCATACGGCGTTATGAGCCAAGACACCGGCACAGATCGTGGTAATGTAGCGGCGCAAGAACGAAATAATATCCGTGCGCCACGACTCAGCGGTGCGCCGCGTAGATGCGGACGGAAATGGGGAAGATCGCTCGATGAAAACCAGGACATTCATTCTGGCCGGCGCTCTGTGCGCTTTGATGGCCGCTCCCGCTGTCGCGCAGTCGCTCGACGACCTCAAGAATGACAAGAACACGCCAGGCGATATTCTCACCTACGGCATGGGCTACGATCTGACGCGTCACAGCACGCTCAATCAGATCAATCTCGACACCGTCAAGAAGTTGCGTCCCGCCTGGACCTACTCGCTGGCGGATATGCGCGGTCAGGAAAGTTTTCCCATTATCTACAACGGCGTCATGTACGTCACCACGCACACCTCCACGATGGCACTCGATGCGCTCACCGGCAGGCAGCTGTGGAAGCAGATGATCGAGTACCCCGCAGAGACACCGCGGGTCGCATGCTGCGGTATCGTCAATCGAGGAGTCGCCATCCTCGATGGTCGTCTGTTCCGTACGACGCTCGATGCCAATGTCATCGCGCTCGATGCGAAGACCGGTGAGGAAATCTGGCGCACGAACTCGATCGACTTCAAGAACGGCTACTCGATGACGGTCGCCCCTCTGATTGCGGACGGCGTGCTGATCGTCGGCATTTCCGGTGGTGAATACGGCATTCGCGGCTATATCGAGGGTTACGATCCCAAGGACGGCAAGCGGCTGTGGCGCACATACACGATCCCGGCACCGGGCGAGCCCGGTTCCAAGACCTGGAAAGACGGCGGCGACGCATGGAAGAACGGCGGCGGCCCGGCATGGCTGACGGGCTCGTTCGATCCCGAACTCGACACGGTCTATTGGGGCGTCGGGAATGCAGGATCGTGGAATGCGGGTCTGCGCCCCGGCGACAATCTCTATACCGATTGCATTCTCGCGCTGAACCCCAGGACGGGCGAGATCAAGTGGCATTATCAGACGACGCCGAACGATCCGTTCGATTACGACGCGACGAACGAACTCATCATGACCGAGCTTCAGGGCAAGAAGGTCATCATGCAGGCGAATCGCAACGGCTTCCTCTACGTTCTCGATCGCACCAACGGCAAGCTGCTCGCCGCCAACAAGTTCATCGACAATGTGAACTGGGCGACCAAGATCGACCTCAAGAGCGGCCGTCCGGTCGAGACCGATGTGATCAAGAAGGCGCGCGCCGGCGAGCAGGTCACCTACTTCCCGTCCGCCTTCGGAGGGAAGAACTGGTCACCGGCGTCCTATGATGCCGCCACCCAGACGCTGTTTGCGAACACCATCAATGTCGGGCTGAACTACAAGGCGGTTCAACCGCAGTACAGGCCGGGGGTGTTTTACTTCGGTGCCGATTTCAGCTGGGCCTGGCCGGAGGGAGATCGCGGGTTTCTGCGCGCGCTCGATCCGATGACGGGCAAGGTGAAATGGCAGCAAGGGTCCGCCATCCCGCGCCTGGCCGGCGTTCTCTCGACGGATGGAAACCTTGTCTTTACCGGGGCACAGACCGGCGAGTTCGAAGCCTTCAACGCGCAGACCGGCGAGAAGGTGTGGCAGTACAACACCGGCTCGGGGATCATCGGGCAACCCGTGACCTGGGAAAAGGACGGCAAGCAATACGTGACCATCCTGAGCGGAACGGGCGGTGTTTATGTGATGTTTTCGGGCGATGAGCGCCTCGCCGACACACCCCCGGGCGGATCGGTATGGACTTTCGCTCTTGGAGAGTAGATCTGCGATGGTTCAGTGGAAGAGTTTCTTGAAGCCCAACTTGGCGCGCTTCGGCGCGCCAATTTTTGCGTGCACCCTCGCGATCCTCGCGCCGTCGCTTGCCCATGCGGGCGATGACAAGCTCACGTCGGCGACCGGGGTCTACAACCAGTTCTGCCAACATTGCCACGGCCCTGCCATGGTCAATCCGGGCACAGGCTCTTACGACCTTCGCAAATTCCCGGTCGACGACAAGGCGCGGTTTTTCAATTCCGTCCAGCACGGCAAGGGCGACATGCCCGCATGGGGGGATATTCTGACCCCGGACGAGCTGGACCTGCTGTGGTATTACACCGCCACCCGGGCCGGCAAGCAGCCGTTTCCCGAGGAACCGGCATCCGGAGACGCGGACACCGCCGACACGGAAAAAAAAAGCCCGTAGCACTTAGCACCCTCGCGCCAGGCGAGCTCACTGTGTGCGTCGCCAAGAACGGCGGCGCGATGTCGGGGCGCCGGGCAAGCGGCGGCATCGGCCTCGATTACGAGGTGTCGCAGGCACTGGCCGACAAGCTATCCCTCGGCTTCGAGCCGGTGTGGTTCGAGAGTGAGCAGGACTCCATGTCGAGCCCCGCCAAGGAAGCCGTCGCGATGCTGTCCTACGGATTGTGCGACGTGGTGCCCGGTTTCGCGCTCTACGCGCCCGATCTGGGGCCGTTTCCGGGCGAGACGTCCCCGGTTCCACGGTGGGATGACCGGCCGACGTTTCTCGGCCCCCAGTTCCAGCTCCCGCTCGAACCTTTCATCCATTCCAGACCCTATGCGCGAATCGAGATGGGGCTGGTTGTGCGCAGCGACCTGCCGCAGAAGGAGCGCGCCGCGCTCGTTGCGATCAGGACGCTGAGCGATCTTCCACCCGTAAAAGTGGGCGTCCAGCAAGGAACGCTGGCCGGGATTTTGACCTTGCGGCAGGGCACCCCCAAACTCGTCGCGCAGGCCGTCACACTCACTCCCGGGCCGCAATTTCTGTGGGAGATGGAAAACGGCGCGTTCGACGCGGCCCTGGTCAGCGTGCCCGAATATGATTTTCACGCGCGCCAGAACCGCCTCACCAAGCTGGAACTAACGGGGTACCGGCATCCCATCGGGTTCAATATCGGTTTCATCGCTCTGGCGAAGAATGCGGACCTGATGGCACGGATCGACGGAATCATTGC